>ERZ1023483.6-NODE-6-length-172724-cov-136.898969_pt1 | contig 172724 bp, 150 predicted proteins | sample MGYA00380537_ERZ1023483 | MGnify/ENA primary metagenome ERZ1023483 (study PRJEB33173, sample SAMEA4830302) | metagenome | study: EMG produced TPA metagenomics assembly of the PRJEB25223 data set...
CAGTTCTATCCACAACCTCAAAACGGTGTTTTGAGCTGACTTCGTCAGTTCTATCTACAACCTCAAAGCACTGTTTTGAGCAACCTGCGGCTAGCTTTCTAGTTTGCTCTTTGATTTTCATTGAGTATTAGAACATACAATGGAGGTCGTCATGGACAATATCATCGATGTGTCAATTCCTGTTGCAGAAGTGGTGGACAAGCATCCAGAAGTCTTGGAAATTCTAGTGGAGTTGGGTTTTAAACCCCTTGCCAATCCCTTAATGCGCAATACAGTTGGTCGTAAAGTATCACTTAAACAGGGTTCTAAGCTAGCAGGAACTCCTATGGACAAGATTGTACGCACACTGGAAGCGAATGGCTACGAAGTGATTGGATTAGACTAATGGCAGATGAACGGATTCATGTCCTACGGGATATTTTGTTAGAATTGCACAATGGCGCCTCTCCTGAGTCGGTTCAAGAGCGCTTTGATGCGACCTTTGCGGGTGTCTCAGCCATCGAGATTTCCCTTATGGAGCACGAGCTGATGAACTCAAACTCAGGTGTCACCTTTGAAGATGTTATGGAACTCTGTGATGTCCATGCCAATCTTTTTAAAAATGCTATCAAAGGTGTCGAAGTTTCAGATACTGAGCATCCAGGTCACCCAGTTCGTGTCTTCAAAGAAGAAAATCTGGCTCTCCGTGCGGCCTTGATTCGCATTCGTAGATTGTTAGATACCTATGAGTATATGGAAGACGAGGAAATGCTGGCGGAGATGCGTAAGGGTTTGGTGCGTCAGATGGGACTTGTGGGTCAATTTGACATCCATTACCAACGTAAGGAAGAACTCTTCTTTCCTATCATGGAGCGCTATGGACACGATTCACCTCCCAAAGTTATGTGGGGAGTGGATGATCAGATTAGGGAACTCTTTCAAACAGCTCTAACGACAGCCAAGTCACTACCAGAAGTGTCAATTAGCAGTGTAAAGGAAGCTTTTGAAGCTTTTGCGACAGAGTTTGAAAGTATGATTTTCAAGGAAGAGTCCATCCTCCTCATGATTCTCCTTGAGTCTTTTACTCAGGATGACTGGCTTCAGATTGCGGAGGAGAGCGATGCCTATGGCTATGCCATCATCCGTCCGTCAGAGAAATGGGTGCCAGAACGACAGAGCTTTATTGAGGAAAAGATTGCAGAGGAGCCTGTACAGCTAGATACGGCAGAAGGTCAAGTTCAACAAGTCATAGATACGCCAGAAGGCCATTTTACCATTACCTTTACCCCTAAGGAAAAGGAAGCTGTGCTGGACCGCCATAGTCAACAGGCTTTTGGTAATGGCTATCTTTCAGTCGAGCAGGCCAATCTCATCCTCAATCACCTCCCTATGGAGATTACCTTTGTCAATAAAGATGATATTTTCCAGTATTACAATGACAATACGCCAGCTGATGAGATGATTTTCAAACGGACGCCGTCTCAAGTCGGGCGCAATGTCGAACTCTGCCATCCGCCTAAGTACTTGGACAAGGTCAAAACTATCATGAAGGGGCTTCGTGAGGGGACCAAGGACAAGTATGAAATGTGGTTCAAGTCTGAGTCGCGAGGTAAGTTTGTCCACATCACCTATGCTGCAGTACACGATGAAGACGGAGAATTCCAAGGAGTGTTGGAGTATGTTCAGGATATCCAGCCCTACCGTGAGATTGATACGGACTATTTTCGTGGATTAGAATAAGGAGAAAAAATGAGTTACGAACAAGAATTTATGAAGGAATTTGAAGCTTGGGTCAATACCCAAATCATGATTAACGACATGGCGCACAAGGAAAGTCAAAAAGTTTACGAAGAAGACCAGGACGAGCGTGCCAAAGATGCCATGATTCGCTACGAGAGTCGCTTGGATGCTTATCAGTTCTTGCTTGGTAAGTTTGAAAACTTCAAAGCAGGCAAGGGATTCCATGATTTGCCAGAAGGCTTGTTTGGTGAGCGAAATTATTAAACGAGAAAGATTCTTGATTTTTCACTAAAATCTTGATAGAATGTTTATGTTAAATCCTTGTCAGAGCAGGGATTTTTTATTGAAAGGATTTTATCATGTCAAAGAAACTCAATCGTAAAAAACAATTACGAAATGGCCTCCGTCGCGCAGGTGCCTTTTCAAGTACTGTGACTAAGGTTGTAGATGAGACAAAAAAAGTCGTGAAGCGTGCAGAACAGTCAGCAAGCGCAGCTGGTAAGGCTGTTTCTAAAAAAGTTGAACAAGCAGTAGAAGCTACCAAAGAGCAAGCTCAAAAAGTAGCTAATTCTGTAGAAGATTTTGCAGCAAACTTGGGTGGACTTCCACTTGATCGTGCCAAGACTTTCTATGATGAAGGAATCAAGTCTGCTTCAGATTTCAAAAACTGGACTGAAAAAGAACTCCTTGCCTTGAAAGGAATCGGCCCAGCTACCATCAAGAAATTGAAAGAAAATGGCATCAAGTTCAAGTAATTTTTCTTGAGCCTTGCATTTCCGAGAAAAACTTGCTACAATAGAGCCATTAGAGGTGTTTTGAATCCCACATTTTACAGAAAGTGGCGGCGCTGAGAAGTCCACAAATGTGTCAAAACTGGTTGCTAATGACTGAAAAAATGAAATATTTCTGTCTTTTTATTTTAAAGACTAAAGATGCGGGCTTGGCCCGAAATTGGGTGGTACCGCGGATAAACACATTCGTCCCTGTCATGTAGATGGCAGGGCTTTTCTTTTGTGTCTTAGTCAAAGGAGGTTGTTATAAAACAATCATTTAAAACTAATAAACTATATTATGGTTTTCCTGTTTTTATTTTAGGATATCAAGATTAGAATTTTGGCTATAACATAACGACCTGTAGTTCCTCTTATAGTCTAGGAGATTGGGTTGTGATTGGAGTCGTTGCGAGAGAGAATGCCGCAGAGCAGATCAAACAGTATCAAAAATTTACTGTGAATATTTCTGATGAAACTTCTATGCTTGCGATGGAGCAGGCTGGTTTTATCAGTCATCAGGAGAAATTGGAACGTTTGGGAGTGCATTATGAAATTTCTGAACGAACTCAGATTCCTATTTTAGACGCCTGTCCACTTGTTTTAGATTGTCGGGTAGATAGGATTGTTGAGGAAGACGGTATTTGCCACATCTTTGCCAAGATTCTTGAGCGACTTGTTGCCCCAGAACTCCTGGATGAAAAGGGACATTTTAAAAATCAACTGTTTGCCCCAACCTATTTCATGGGAGATGGATATCAGCGCGTTTATCGCTATCTGGACAAGCGTGTAGATATGAAGGGCAGTTTCATCAAAAAAGCGAGGAAGAAGGATGGCAAGAACTGAGCTGCCAGATAAAATCGAAACAGAACGTCTCGTTTTACGAGTCCGTACTGTGGCGGATGCTGAGGATATCTTTGACTATGCTAGTTTGCCAGAGGTCGCCTATCCAGCAGGTTTTCCTCCAGTCAAGACCTTGGAAGATGAGATTTATTATCTGGAGCACATTCTTCCGGAGCGTAATCAAAAGGAAAATCTCCCAGCAGGCTACGGGATTGTCGTCAAAGGAACGGATAAGATCGTTGGCTCTATCTATTTCAACCATCGCCATGAAGATGATGTGATGGAAATCGGCTATACCTTACACTCAGACTATTGGGGGCGAGGTTATGTGTCAGAAGCTGCGCGTGCCTTGATTGACTTAGCCTTTAAAGATTTGGGTCTTCACAAGATTGAACTAACTTGCTTTGGATATAACCTTCAAAGTCAACGAGTCGCGGAAAAGCTTGGCTTTACCCTCGAAGCTCGCATAAGAGACCGTAAAGATGCTCAAGGCAACTGCTGTGATGATTTGAGATATGCCTTGCTGAAGAGTGAGTGGGGGGTGATTTGATGCATCTTTTCATCATTGGTGCTCCAGCATCAGGAAAAATGACCATTGGTCAAGAATTATCTCGACTGACGGATGCTACCCTATTTTATAACCATCAAGCCATTGATTTTGCACTAGAAATCTATCAGGACTATACAGAGGAAATGTGGGAATTTGTTCGTGGAATCACTTTTTCATTCCTTGGAGCAAGTGCAAGAAATCAGCGATCAGTAATTTTAACAGATGTAATTGATTTTTCAAATCAGTATCATCTGATATATTTAAAGCAAATTCAGAATTTGTTGGATGATTATCATCAAGAGATTCTTTTTGTTGAGTTGGAAACAAGTCTTGAAGAGTGCATACGTCGAAATCGAACGGAGAATCGATTAAAGCACAAACCCTTAAAACGACATATTGAGGTATCTGAAAGAGAAATTTTAGAGACCGCTGAAACACTTCAATTAAATTCCCAATATCAACCGAATGAGTTGCACCACTACTTTAAAATAAATAATACGAATTTGTCTGCAGAAGAAGCTGCTAAGCAAATTCAAAATAAAATAAACAAAATAGAGAAAGGACACACACATGTCTAAAGAACTTTCATCTAAATACAATCCAGCCGAGGTTGAGGCTGGTCGTTACCAAAAATGGCTTGATGCTGATGTTTTCAAGCCTTCAGGCGATCAAAAGGCTAAGCCTTATTCAATCGTTATTCCACCACCAAACGTTACAGGTAAACTTCACCTTGGTCACGCTTGGGATACAACTTTGCAAGATATTATCATCCGTCAAAAACGCATGCAAGGTTTTGATACCCTTTGGCTTCCTGGGATGGACCACGCAGGGATTGCCACTCAGGCTAAGGTAGAGGAGCGCTTGCGTGGTGAGGGCATTTCCCGCTATGACCTTGGTCGTGAGTCTTTCTTGACGAAAGTCTGGGAATGGAAAGACGAATATGCCACTACTATCAAGGAACAATGGGGCAAGATGGGGCTCTCTGTAGACTACTCTCGTGAGCGTTTCACTCTTGACGAAGGTTTGTCAAAAGCTGTTCGTAAGGTCTTTGTGGACCTTTACAAGAAAGGCTGGATCTACCGTGGTGAGTTTATCATCAACTGGGACCCAGCAGCTCGCACAGCCCTTTCTGATATTGAGGTGATTCACAAGGATGTCGAAGGTGCCTTCTACCACATGAACTACATGCTGGAAGATGGTTCACGCGCCCTTGAAGTTGCTACAACTCGTCCTGAGACTATGTTTGGGGACGTTGCGGTTGCGGTTAATCCAGAAGACCCGCGCTACAAGGACTTGATTGGTAAAAACGTCATCCTTCCAATCGCTAATAAACTCATCCCAATCGTTGGAGATGAGCACGCAGATCCTGAGTTTGGTACTGGTGTCGTGAAAATCACACCTGCCCACGATCCAAATGACTTCTTGGTTGGCCAACGTCATAACTTGCCACAAGTCAACGTCATGAACGACGACGGAACTATGAATGAGCTTGCCTTTGAATTTTCAGGCATGGATCGTTTTGAAGCTCGTAAGGCAGTCGTTGCTAAGTTGGAAGAAATCGGTGCCCTTGTCAAAATCGAAAAACGTGTCCATTCAGTCGGTCACTCAGAACGGACAGGTGTCGTAGTTGAGCCACGCTTGTCTACTCAATGGTTCGTCAAGATGGACCAATTGGCTAAGAACGCCATTGCCAACCAAGACACAGAGGACAAGGTCGAATTCTACCCACCTCGTTTCAACGATACCTTCCTTCAATGGATGGAAAATGTCCACGACTGGGTTATCTCTCGTCAGCTTTGGTGGGGTCACCAAATCCCTGCCTGGTACAATGCTGATGGTGAAATGTATGTCGGCGAAGAAGCTCCAGAAGGTGACGGATGGACTCAGGACGAAGACGTCTTGGATACTTGGTTCAGTTCTGCCCTCTGGCCATTTTCAACCATGGGCTGGCCTGAAGTCGACTCAGAAGACTTTAAACGTTATTTCCCAACTTCAACCTTGGTAACAGGTTACGACATCATCTTCTTCTGGGTGTCTCGTATGATCTTCCAGTCATTGGAATTCACAGGCCGTCAACCATTCCAAAACGTCCTTATCCATGGTCTAATTCGTGATGAAGAAGGACGTAAGATGTCTAAATCTCTTGGAAATGGCATTGACCCAATGGATGTTATTGATAAATATGGTACAGATAGTCTTCGTTGGTTCTTGTCAAACGGCTCAGCTCCTGGTCAAGACGTTCGTTTCTCTTACGAGAAAATGGATGCTTCATGGAACTTTATTAACAAGATTTGGAACATTTCTCGCTATATCCTCATGAACAATGGAGGTTTGACGCTGGATGTGGCGCATGACAATGTCACAAAAGTTGCAACAGGTGAGGCTGGTAATGTGACGGACCGCTGGATTCTCCACAATCTCAACGAAACCATTGCAAAAGTTACTGAAAACTTTGATAAGTTTGAGTTTGGTGTGGCTGGTCATATCCTTTACAACTTCATTTGGGAAGAATTTGCCAACTGGTATGTTGAGTTGACCAAGGAAGTTCTTTACAGCGACAATGAAGACGATAAGGTAATTACTCGATCTGTTCTCCTCTATACGCTGGATAAAATCCTTCGTCTCCTTCACCCAATCATGCCGTTCGTGACAGAAGAAATCTTTGATCAGTACGCTGAAGGCTCTATCGTGACAGCAGCATACCCAACTGTCAACCCAGCCTTTGAAGACCTTGCTGCCCACACTGGTGTGGAAAGTCTCAAAAACTTGATTCGTGCTGTTCGGAATGCGCGTGCGGAAGTAAATGTAGCACCAAGCAAACCTATCACAATCCTTGTTAAGACTAGCGATAGTGACTTGGAAGCCTTCTTTAACAGCAATGTCAACTACATCAAGCGCTTTACAAATCCAGAACATTTGGAAATCGCATCAACCATCCCTGCACCTGAACTGGCTATGTCGAGTGTCATCACAGGAGCAGAAATCTACCTGCCACTGGCCGATCTCCTCAATGTTGAAGAAGAACTGGCCCGTCTCGACAAGGAACTTGCTAAATGGCAAAAAGAACTGGACATGGTTGGTAAGAAACTCTCTAACGAACGCTTCGTAGCCAACGCCAAACCAGAAGTCGTCCAAAAAGAACGCGACAAACAAGCTGACTACCAAGCGAAATATGATGCGACCGTAGTGCGGATTGATGAGATGAAGAAGTTGGTGAAATGATGTTAAAAACCTAACCCTCTCGGGTTGGGTTTTACATTTGATAATGTTATAATAAAAAGGAGAAACTTTAGGAGAATACTATGGGGAAAATTGTTGCTATTGATTTATTTAGCGGTGCAGGTGGCACTACAAGTGGCCTTAAAAAATCAGGCATAGATGTTCAAGTTGCTGTTGAAATTGATTCCGTAGCTGTTAAAACTTATAAGTTAAATAATCCTGAGGTGTCTGTAATAGATATGGAGTAAATAAAACTTCAATTTTACAAGCTTTATATGGTTCTCCAGCCAATAAAAGTGTGTCTGAATATTGGTTTAGTACAAATGTTGATCAAATAGATGAAGTGGATGGGAAACAATGTTTAATCTATTCATATTATAACGTTAAAGCTTCTAGAAATGTAGAAGTTCTTAAAGGCCGTTCTGGAACAAAAAAAGGATTAGATTATTGGGAACCATATGCTCCTCAAAAACAATATGAGATGGAAAGATTACCCAAAAATAAATATATTGGAAGTTCTTCGACAGACAGATGGGATGGCATTGAAAAAAATGTTGTCTTTTGTGATTGTAAAGAATATGTTTCTGCTTTTGATTTATTTTTCTATCACTATAATTTTAAAAAAATTTCTACTCAACGTAGTAAACAAGATTTTATAAGATTACGATCTAAACCAGTTGCTGATATTTTAAAGAATAATACAAGTAGCTATACGCGTTATAAAAAGGAAATGGTTATAGATAATGTTAAAGTTGATGATAAAGTTTGTGAAATTATTAGTGAAATAATGGATGAATCTTATACAGACATTCAAATTTTAACACATAAGTTGTATTCAAAAGGTGATGATATAAAAGCTTCCAAAACTATTTGGATGAAAAAATCTGGAAAAGAATATTCTGAGGCTTTTGCAGGAACAGGTGAGGCTAGAATTATTTTGTTAGTAAATGATATAGTAAATGCGCAATCAAATTCATTAATATTAATAGATGAACCTGAAATCTCACTTCATCCGAGTGCAATCTATAAATTTAAAGAGTTTTTACTTCAAGAGTGTTTAAATAAAAAACATCAAATTATTATCACTACACATTCTACACAACTTATAAAAGATTTTCCTAGAGAAGCCGTGAAACTTTTAGTGAAAAACGGAGAAAAGGTAGATGTTATTGAAAATATTGATTATCAGGATGCATTTTTTGAATTAGGTGATGTGTATCATTCTAGGAAGATGATTTATGTTGAAGATAGACTAGCTAAATATATTCTAGAGTTTGTTATCACTCATTCAGGTAGTGAGAATCTTAAACAGAATTTAGTAGTGAGATATATCCCTGGTGGAGCAAATCAAATAATTTGTAATAATATTTTAAACTCATCGTATTTAGATTCCGATAACCATTATTTTTGGCTTGATGGAGATCAAAACACTAATGTTAGTGAATCAAATAATTTAATGAACTATCTTGAAAATGGTGTTGTTATATCAGATAAAATTCCTGAATCAGATAATAAAAATCTTGATGATATTATAAAATTGATAACGGGATGTCCAATTAAATTTAATGTTTCAGGTAATAAAGGGCAAAAAAATAATATTGAATTAATTGCGAAACAAAGAAGCTTTATAGATTATTGGGCTAAATACGTTTCTTATCTTCCTTTCCCAACCCCATAGTTTTTTTTAGCTAATTTATGTAACAGCGTAGATAGGGAAGGTTATGATTTTTCTAAAGATGGCAACGGAAAAGAATATTTTAGAAAAAAATTCAAGTAGCGTTAGGAATAGAGAATATAACTTCTGAAGATATTTTCCAGGAGCAAAGAAGAGCTGTTTCAAAAATACAGCCAGAATCATCAATGTTTCAGTGTATTAAAGAAAAATTAGAGGCATTGTTCTAATTCCTTAGATTAGGTACTACATAACAAATTTTTAAATTCAAACCCGCACCAAAAACAACATTGCAACTTTCTTCTCAGGTAATGTGTTGGGATTTGAACAGATCAACGAGTTCATAGTGGTGTATGCCAATGACTTTGATAAGTCTACGCGTCAGACTTATTAGTTCATTTATCCAGATATATCTCGATAATCATATTATTTAGTTAAAGAACATCCCATATGAGGGCATGAAATGCTAAGTTTAGCTTGCTCACTATTAAGATGAAGTATATATATTTCATAGAACCTATTGTGAAGGATTTTTATAATTTTCGCCAATTCCATACCTATTTCACAATTTACCGATGACACAGAAAAACAATTGAAAGGATATTTCTATGCAATCAACTTACAACATTGACAATCCAAACTTGTCTTATGAAGCGAAGCGTGATTTATGGCGGATAGGTTTTGGTCTGCAGAAAGTTGACAATCTAGTGCCATCAGCGTATATGGAATCTTTGGCTGAGAAACAGTCCCGGGGAGAACTGACTTATGAGCAGGTTTATGAGGATGCAACGGCTTATCACCATACTATTGATGCAAGTACGGAAGAGGCAGACTTGGTTTCTCTACGTATTGTAGAACTATTGTCTCGAAGAGGCTTTAGCTTTAGTCCTGCGACCTTACTTGCTATTCATAAGGAGTTGTTTCAAGATATATTTGAACCCTCTATTCCGGTGGGGCAATTTCGTCAGACCAATATCACAAAGAATGAACCTGTTTTGAATGGTGAAAGTGTTGTGTACTCTGATTACTCCATGATTCAAATGACCTTAGATTATGATTTTAATCAGGAAAAACAAGTTGCATATGCGACACTAACTCAGGCGGATGTGGTTAAACAAATCCAGCATTTTATTTCAGGAATCTGGCAGATTCATCCATTTCGCGAAGGAAACACTCGGACAGTAACGGTCTTTTTGATTCAGTATCTTCGTGAGTTTGGTTTTGATATTGATAATACACCATTTCAGCAACATTCCAAATATTTTCGTGATGCCTTGGTATTAGATAATGCAAAGATTTTACAGCGACGTTCTGAGTTTTTAACAGCTTTTTTTGAAAATCTCTTGCTCGGTGGTCAAAATGATTTGTCTTCAGAAAAAATGTATCTAGATTTAGACCTCGATTTTTCATAATCCAAATACTGAGTAAACATTGAATTTTAGGCAAAAATGAAGTAAATATTCTCACAAGAAAACGTATATCATCAAAGTTTTAGGTGTACTGACCCCAAAAAGTTAGACAAATAATTTATCCGAAGGATTTAGTTCTGTATTGCACAGGGCTAAGTCCTTTTAGTTTTACCTTAATTCGTTTATTGTTGTAGTAATCAATATAGTCTACAATAGCTTGTTCCAATTGATTAAGTGATTTAAATGTTTTCTCATAGCCATAAAACATTTCCGATTTCAGAATCCCAAAGAAGGACTCCATCATACCGTTGTCTTGGCTGTTTCCCTTACGTGACATGGATGCTTGAATTCCCTTACCCTCAAGAAACTGATGATAAGAATCGTGTTGGTATTGCCAGCCTTGGTCACTATGGAGAATCGTATTCTCGTAGTGCTTCTCTGTGAATGCCTGTTCCAACATTGTTTGTACTTGTTCTAAATTAGGTGAACAAGAAAGATTAAAAGCAATAATTTCGCTGTTAAAGCCATCTAAAACTGGTGATAAGTAAAGCTTTTGAGTACTTGCTGGAATGGCAAATTCTGTCACATCTGTGTAGCACTTTTCCATTGTTTTAGAGCCTTCAAATTGGCCTTGAATGAGATTCTCTGCCTTCTTGCCAACGTCTCCTTTATGAGAAGAATATTTTCGTTTCTGTCGCATTTTAGCTTGTAAATTGAGTACTTTCATCAAGCCTTGAACTCTTTTATGATTTACCAGATAAGCACGATTTCTTAGTTCTAAATAAATCCGACGATAAGCATAATTTCCCTTGTGTTCGATAAAGATGGATTGAATTTCAGCTTTAAGCTCTTGGTCCTTATCTGGTTTATCTAGCTGTTTCAAGTGATAGTAGTAGGTCGAACGAGCTAGTTTAATGGCTTTTAGAAGAAGAACTAACGAAAACTCAGTCATTAATTCTTGAACAATTTCTGTCTTTCTTCTTTCTCTTTTTCCTCCTTCAATCGGAGTTCTCTTAACTTTTTTAGGATGGCATTCTCCGCTCTCAGGTACTCTCCCTTTTGTTTTCTCAACAATAGTATACCCGTTTTTCCTGTATTGTGCTAGCCAGTTAAGAAGTATCGTACGACTTGGGAGGCCGTATTCAAGAGAAACTCTATCTTTAGTCCAGCCTTCATGTAAGACTTTATTAATCATTTCTTGTTTTAAATCAGGAGAATAGTAACGATTTTTTCCTTTTTTGACGAACTCTATTCCGTAACGATCAATCAATTTAATCATGTACCTAAGATTAGAATTGTTTATCCCAAATTTATTTGAAAGCTTCTCTAAGCTATATCCTTGTTTTCTAAGTTCATAGATCTGAACTTTATCATCATAAGTTAATTTCATAATAAAAACACCCCAAAAGTTAGATTTTTTCTGTCTAACTTTTGGGGTGTAGTTCACAGTTGAAGAGCCAGAAAATTAAAGTGTCTTTTACTCAATCAAAAATAGTAACGCCTATTCTTTTGGTGAATAAGACTATTGTTTGGTATGGTGCAATGCCATTATTAGGGAAGGTAGATGAGATGACCATATTACGTTTGGAATCAGCTAGTATAGCTTCTGAACTAGTGGCAGGTTTACGATAGAGAAAATTTTTAAAAATTTCTATGTATGATTTTCATTTCTTTAGTGAGACTGTTGTCATTATCACATTCGAATCACACAAAATAAAAAAATTTCTATAAGTACTTGACAAATAGATTGAAATATCTTAAAATGAAAATGGTTACAGAGTTATTAATGATTTAAGCTTCATGTCACCATTAAAAATTGAAATAAAAGGATGTTATCACTAATACAAGTGAGCAGGAACCTATTTAATCACATCGGAAGAAGTTTCTTGATGTTTTTAAGTAGGTTCCTTTTATTTTAAAAGGGAAATTTTATGATCATAAAACGAATACTAAACCACAATGCCGTAATTGCGCAAAGTAAAAAAGATATCGATATTCTTCTTTTTGGAAGGGGAATAGCTTTTGGAAGAAAAACTGGAGATAAAGTAAATCCAATTGATATTGAGAAAAGTTTTTTTCTCAAAAATAGAGATAATATGACCCGTTTTACAGAGATGTTTATTAACGTTCCTTTGGAGTTGGTGTACATCACCGAAAAAATAATTAACCTAGGTAAAATAACATTGGGTAATAATTTTGATGAAATTATCTATATTAATTTAACGGATCATATTTCTTCGAGCATAGAACGTTATAAAGAAGGAGTTATTATTTCGAATCCCCTACGCTGGGAAATCTCGAAATATTATAAAGAAGAATTTGAACTTGGGAAAAGGGCTTTACAAATAATAAAAAAAGAGTTAGGTATTGAACTTCCAATTGACGAAGCTGCATTCATAGCGCTACATTTTGTTAATGCTAATTTAGAAAATAATTTTCAAGAGTCGTATAAAATCACTGAAATAATTATGGGAATTGAGAAAATCATTCAAGATTTCTATTGTACTGAGTTTAACCAAGATTCTATTGATTATTATAGATTCATAACTCATATAAAATTATTTGCCCATCGCTTGGTTGAAAATACAACTTATTGTGACGATGATGATGAAGACTTGTTAGCATTAATGAAAAATAAATATCCTAGAGAATATGAATGTGGTGAACAGGTGGCAATGTTTATACAAACGGAGTACAATTATTTGCTGACTTCTAGTGAATTAGTTTATTTGATGGCTCATATTCGTCGCTTAACAAAAAATTTAGATTAATAGAATAGGAGAATACCATGAGTTATAAAGATACGGTACAAAAAATCCTCGATGTAATTGGAGGTGAAAAAAATGTCAATAGAGTTACCCATTGTGTAACACGTTTAAGATTAGAATTAAAAGATGAAAATTTAGTCAATGATGATGATGTGAAGAAGATACCAGGTGTAATAGGTATTATGAAAAAGAATGGACAATATCAAATTATACTTGGTAATGATGTAGCTAATTATTATAAAGAATTCGTTAAACTTGGCAATTTTGAATCCGATTCAGTTGTTCAAGGGCACAAAGGGAATATTTTAGAAAGAATCATTGAGTATATCGCTGGTTCCATGACTCCAATCATTCCAGCAATGTTAGGGGGAGGTATGTTGAAAGTCTTGGTAATCATTTTACCAATGCTTGGTATATTGCAATCAGATTCTCAGACTATTGCTTTTTTGACATTTTTTGGGGATGCTCCATATTATTTCTTACCGCTGTTATTAGCTTATTCTGCATCACAAAAATTAAAAGTAACATCTACATTAGCTATGTCTGTAGCAGGTGTACTTCTCCATCCAAATTTTGTTCAAATGGTGCAATCAGGGAATCCTCTTAGTTTATTTGGTGCACCTGTGACACCAGCTAGTTATGGTTCATCAGTCGTTCCAATTCTTATTATGGTTTGGTTGATGAAATATATTGAAAAAATAATTGCTAAATTAACACCAGCTATTACTAAGAGTTTTTTGCAACCTACGCTAGTATTATTAGTATCAAGCTGTATTGCCTTAGTTGTAGTCGGACCTATTGGAGTAATTGTTGGTGAAGGATTATCAAATCTAGTTGGGCAAATGTATGGTGTAGCTGGATGGCTTACATTAGCTATTCTTGGTGCTATTATGCCATTTATTGTTATGACTGGAATGCATTGGGCTTTTGCACCTATTTTTTTGGCGGCATCTATTGCTACTCCAGACGTATTAATTCTTCCAGCAATGTTAGGGTCAAACTTAGCTCAAGGGGCTGCTTCGATGGCTGTTGCATTAAAGAGTAAAAATAATAATACAAAACAAATTGCTTTTGCAGCAGGTTTCTCAGCCTTACTTGCAGGGATTACCGAACCTGCATTATATGGTGTGACTTTAAAATATAAAAAACCGCTTTATGCAGCTATGATTGGTGGTGGATTAGCGGGATTATTTGCAGGTCTTACTAGTGTTAAAGCATATCTATTTGCTGTCCCATCTTTGATAGCGTTGCCTCAATTTATTTATTCTGATGTGCCATCAAATATTGTAAATGCTTTAATTGTGGCGGTCATTTCGGTTGTTATTACCTTTGTATTAGCTTATATATTTGGAATCGATGAAGAAGAGAGTTCTAGCAATTTAGAAGTTGAAGCTGGAGTTTCAAATAAAAAAATGATATTTTCTCCTATATCAGGAGAAATCATTCCGTTAAGCGATGTCCAGGATAAAACATTTTCAGATAAACTAATTGGAGACGGAGTAGCGATTATCCCAAGTGAAGGTAAGGTTTATGCACCATTTGATGGGAAAATTACAAATATTTTTCCGACTAAGCACGCAATTGGATTGAAGAGTGATGAGGGTGTTGAGTTACTAATTCATATTGGATTAGATACTGTTGAGCTAAAAGGTCAAGGTTTTATTAGTCATGTAGAAGAAGGAGACAGAGTTTTCAAAAATCAGTTGATTTTTGAAATGGACTTGAATTTAATCAAGACTAAAGGCTACGAAACAGTTACACCGGTAATTGTAACGAATACCAATGATTTTCTAGATGTATTAGTATTACCTAATAATCAGACAATCGAGCATTCTAAGGAATTACTGGTAATCTTATAATGGAGGAAAGTTATGACCATTTTTCCAGATGATTTTCTTTGGGGTGGAGCTGTTGCAGCTAATCAAGTAGAGGGAGCATATAATGAAGATGGTAAGGGCTTATCAGTTCAGGATGTGTTACCCAAAGGTGGATTAGGAGAAGCAACAGAAAATCCTACAGAAGATAACTTAAAATTGATAGGTATTGATTTTTATCATAAATATAAGGAAGATATAACCTTGTTTTCTGAAATGGGCTTTAATGTTTTTCGTACTTCTATTGCATGGAGTAGAATTTTTCCAAAAGGAGATGAGGAAGAACCTAACGAAGCTGGGTTGAAATATTATGATGAATTGTTTGATGAACTACATGCTCACGGGATAGAACCACTTGTAACTCTTTCACACTATGAGACTCCATTATATTTAGCAAGAAAATATCATGGATGGGTTGATAGGAGAATGATTCATTTTTATGAAAAATTTGCTCGAACAGTTTTAGAAAGGTATAAAGATAAAGTTAAATATTGGCTTACATTTAACGAAGTAAACTCTGTTTTGGAATTACCATTTACTAGTGGAGGAATAGATATACCTAAGGAGAATCTTTCGAAACAAGAATTATATCAAGCTATACATCATGAATTAGTCGCCTCAAGTTTGGTTACAAAAATTGCTCGTGAGATTAATTCAGAGTTTAAGGTGGGATGTATGGTATTAGCTATGCCAGCTTATCCAATGACTCCAAATCCAAAAGATGTATGGGCGACTCATGAGTATGAGAATCTAAATTATCTATTTTCAGATGTGCATGTTAGAGGTTATTATCCGAATTATGCAAAAAGATATTTTAAGGAACATGACATTAACATAGAGTTTGCAGCTGAAGATGCAGAGTTATTAAAAAATTATACCGTAGATTTTTTATCCTTTAGCTATTACATGAGTGTGACTCAATCTGCTCTTCCAACACAGTATAATTCAGGAGAAGGGAATATTATTGGTGGTTTAGTAAATCCTTATTTAGAGTCTTCAGAGTGGGGATGGCAAATTGATCCAATTGGACTACGTATAATTTTAAATAGATATTATGACCGTTATCAAATCCCATTATTTATAGTAGAAAATGGATTAGGTGCTAAAGATCAACTAATAAAAGATGAACTTAATAACTTAACCGTCCAAGATGATTATAGAATTCAGTATATGAAAGAACATTTATTGCAAGTTGCTGAAGCTCTACAGGATGGTGTTGAAATTATGGGCTATACGTCTTGGGGATGTATTGACTGTGTTTCTATGTCCACTGCACAACTTTCTAAAAGGTACGGTCTCATTTATGTTGATCGAAACGATGATGGAAGTGGTACATTAAATCGATATAAGAAAATGTCTTTTACTTGGTATAAAGAAGTGATTGAATCAAATGGAGAATCCTTATTCAAATAGTTTTTTATTGATGACTAGCTATTATCACGGTTAAGGTGGCATTTCATTAAATATGGAATAAAGAAGTTTGGAAGACATTAAATTCTAAACTTCTTTATTTTATAGGGGAGTGTCAATTAATTTAATTTTGTTACAAAAATTATAAATAGTTAATTTAGATAAATTGTTTATATAAATTTAGATAAGAATAAGCTAACAAGCAGAAGTAAGATAGGTCTTGCAAGAATGGTAAAAATCTGATAAACTAAGTAGTAATTGAATAGGAATCTGAAAGACTAGTAGCCCAAGGGAAGTATATCAGGGAGGAGAGCCGTGACTGCAAGCTCTCTATATGAAAGCTGGGTGAATTCACTTGCGCATGGATTTAGAAATGAAGGTCTGACTTGTCAGATGAAAACGGATGGTACCGCGTGTCAACGCTCCGAGTGGAGTTTTTGGCATGTGGTTTTCTTTTTATCTACGAGAGACTGATGGAGGAAATATGTCAACTATTGAAGAACAATTAAAAGCGCTTCGCGAAGAAACGCTGGCTAGCTTGAAGCAGATTACTGCTGGAAATGAAAAAGAGATGCAAGATTTGCGTGTCTCTGTCCTTGGTAAAAAGGGTTCGCTCACTGAAATCCTCAAAGGGATGAAAGATGTTTCTGCTGAGATGCGTCCAATCATCGGGAAACACGTCAATGAAGCTCGTGATGTCTTGACTGCTGCTTTTGAAGAAACAGCTAAGCTCTTGGAAGAAAAGAAAGTCGCGGCTCAACTGGCTAGCGAGAGTATCGATGTGACGCTTCCAGGTCGTCCAGTTGCGACTGGTCACCGTCACGTTTTGACACAAACCAGTGAAGAAATCGAAGATATCTTCATCGGTATGGGTTATCAAGTCGTGGATGGTTTTGAAGTAGAGCAAGACTACTATAACTTTGAACGTATGAACCTTCCCAAAGACCACCCAGCTCGTGATATGCAGGATACTTTCTATATCACTGAAGAAATCTTGCTCCGTACCCACACGTCTCCAGTTCAGGCGCGTGCTATGGATGCCCATGATTTTTCTAAAGGTCCTTTGAAGATGATCTCGCCAGGGCGTGTCTTCCGTCGCGATACGGACGATGCGACCCACAGTCACCAATTCCACCAAATCGAAGGCTTGGTAGTTGGGAAAAATATCTCTATGGCTGATCTTCAAGGAACGCTTCAGTTGATTGTCCAAAAAATGTTTGGTGAAGAGCGTCAAATTCGTTTGCGTCCATCTTACTTCCCATTCACAGAGCCATCTGTTGAGGTGGATGTTTCTTGCTTCAAGTGTGGTGGAGAAGGCTGTAACGTATGTAAGAAAACAGGTTGGATCGAAATTATGGGAGCCGGTATGGTTCACCCACGTGTCCTTGAAATGAGTGGTATCGATGCGACTGTATACTCTGGTTTTGCCTTTGGTCTTGGACAAGAGCGTGTAGCTATGCTCCGTTATGGAATCAACGATATCCGTGGATTCTACCAAGGAGATGTCCGCTTCTCAGAACAGTTTAAATAATGATTAGAAAAGTAGAAATGGCAGATGTTGAGGTGTTGGCTAAAATTGCCAAACAAGCCTTTCGTGAAACCTTTGCGTATGATAATACGGAAGAGCAGTTACAGGAATACTTTGAAGAGGCTTATAGTCTGAAAACTTTGTCAACTGAGTTGGGAAATCCTGACTCTGAAACCTATTTCATTATGCATGAGGAGGAGATAGCTGGTTTTCTCAAAGTCAACTGGGGAAGTGCTCAAACTGAGAGAGAATTAGAGGACGCTTTTGAAATTCAACGCCTCTATGTGCTACAAAAATTCCAAGGATTTGGACTAGGTAAGCAACTGTTTGAATTCGCACTTGAACTTGCTACAAAAAATAGTTTTTCTTGGGCTTGGTTAGGTGTTTGGGAGCATAATACAAAAGCTCAAGCGTTTTATAATCGATATGGTTTTGAAAAATTTAGCCAACATCATTTTATGGTTGGTCAAAAAGTAGATACGGATTGGTTACTGAGAAAGAAATTAAGGTAAGAAGAGGATTCTTCTATTGAAATGATAGGAAAGGAAAAGAACCAGTGTGGCAATGGTCATTCTGGAGAACTAAATTATGCTTGTATCTTATAAATGGTTAAAAGAATTGGTGGACATTGATGTGCCATCACAGGAGTTGGCTGAAAAAATGTCAACCACAGGGATCGAGGTAGAGAGTGTCGAATCACCAGCTGCTGATCTCTCAAAAATTGTTGTCGGTGAGGTCTTGTCTTGCGAAGATGTGCCAGAGACTCACCTCCATGTTTGTCAGGTTAACGTTGGCGAAGAAGAAGCCCGTCAGATCGTTTGTGGTGCCCCAAATGTGCGTGCTGGGATCAAGGTCATGGTGGCTCTTCCAGGAGCTCGTATCGCTGATAACTACAAAATCAAAAAAGGAAAAATCCGTGGTTTGGAGTCACTTGGAATGATCTGTTCACTTGGTGAATTGGGGATTTCTGACTCAGTTGTGCCTAAGGAATTCGCAGATGGCATCCAAATCTTGCCTGAAGATGCCGTGCCAGGTGAGGAAGTCTTTTCTTACCTAGACTTGGATGATGAAATCATCGAACTTTCCATCACACCAAACCGTGCAGATGCCCTTTCTATGTGTGGAGTGGCTCACGAAGTGGCAGCCATCTATGACAAGGCAGTCAACTTTAAAGAATTTACTCTAACAGAAACTAATGAAGCTGCGGCAGATGCCCTTTCTGTCATCATTGAGACAGACAAGGCGCCTTACTATGCAGCTCGTATCTTGGACAATGTGACCATCGCACCAAGTCCACAATGGTTGCAAAACCTTCTCATGAACGAAGGAATCCGTCCCATCAATAACGTAGTGGACGTGACCAACTACATCCTGCTCTATTTTGGTCAACCAATGCATGCCTTTGACTTGGATAACTTTGAAGGGACTGACATCCGTGTGCGTGAAGCGCGTGCTGGTGAAAAATTGGTGACCTTGGACGGTGAAGAACGTGACTTGGACGTGAATGACCTAGTCATCACTGTCGCAGACAAGCCAGTAGCCCTTGCAGGTGTCATGGGTGGTCAAGCAACAGAAATCTCTGAAAAATCTAGTCGTGTTGTCCTTGAAGCTGCTGTTTTCAATGGCAAATCTATCCGTAAGACAAGTGGTCGCCTGAACCTTCGTTCTGAGTCATCTTCTCGCTTTGAAAAAGGAATTAATGTGGCAACAGTTAATGAAGCCCTTGATGCGGCAGCTAGCCTGATTGCGGAACTTGCAGGTGCGACGGTGCGTAAGGGCATCGTTTCAGCGGGTGAGCTTGATACTTCAGATGTAGAAGTTTCTTCAACCCTTGCTGATGTTAACCGTGTCCTCGGAACTGAGCTGTCTTATGCTGATGTAGAAGACGTCTTCCGTCGTCTTGGCTTTGGTCTTTCTGGAAATGCAGACAGCTTTACAGTCAGAGTCCCACGTCGTCGTTGGGATATCACAATCGAAGCTGATCTCTTTGAAGAAATCGCTCGTATCTATGGATATGACCGCTTGCCAACCAGCCTTCCAAAAGACGATGGTACAGCTGGTGAATTGACTGTGACACAAAAACTCCGCCGTCAAGTTCGTACCATTGCTGAAGGAGCAGGTTTGACAGAAATTATCACCTATGCTCTGACAACTCCTGAAAAAGCAGTTGAGTTCACAGCTCAACCAAGTAATCTTACTGAACTCATGTGGCCAATGACTGTGGATCGTTCAGTCCTCCGTCAAAATATGATTTCAGGGATCCTTGATACCGTTGCCTACAACGTGGCTCGTAAGAATAAAAACTTGGCCCTTTATGAGATTGGAAAAGTCTTTGAACAAACAGGTAATCCAAAAGAAGAACTTCCAAATGAGATCAACAGCTTTGCCTTTGCCTTGACAGGCTTGGTTGCTGAAAAAGATTTCCAAACAGCAGCAGTTCCAGTTGATTTCTTCTATGCTAAGGGAATCCTTGAAGCCCTATTTACTCGTTTGGGACTCCAAGTAACCTATACAGCAACATCTGAAATCGCTAGCCTTCATCCAGGTCGTACAGCCGTGATTTCACTCGGTGACCAAGTTCTTGGTTTCCTTGGCCAAGTGCATCCAGTCACTGCCAAGGCTTACGATATTCCAGAAACGTATGTAGCTGAGCTTAACCTTTCAGCCATCGAAGGGGCGCTCCAACCTGCTGTTCCATTTGTGGAAATCACCAAATTCCCAGCAGTCAGCCGTGACGTTGCCCTTCTCCTCAAGGTAGAAGTGACTCACCAAGAAGTTGTAGATGCTATCCAAGCTGCCGGCGTGAAACGTTTGACAGATATCAAACTCTTTGACGTCTTCTCAGGTGAAAAACTGGGACTTGGTATGAAGTCAATGGCTTATAGCTTGACCTTCCAAAATCCAGAAGACAGCTTAACGGACGAAGAAGTCGCACGCTACATGGAAAAAATCCAAGCGTCTCTCGAAGAAAAAGTCAATGCAGAAGTGCGTTAAACGATAGTAGGATACAAATTCCCCCTCTAGTTTATGAACACTAGAGGGGTGATTTTATATAAAATAATTAAAATGTGATTTCTGTAAAAATACATCTATGATCAGAGTTTTGAAAACTTACAATGTCTAAATCTTTAACATAGTAGTGGTTTTTAGGCAATAAAATATGATCTATTGTTGCATTAAAAAGTTTTGGACTTTGGCTATTCCAAGTTCCTCTTTCAAAAGGTGGAAGTGCATTCAATGCGTCCCTATGAGAGCTTATTTTTGCAAGTGCTCCATGACGCATAGTTGCATTAAAATCACCTGCAATAATAGCCTTTGGATATTTTGAAGCCAATTGATTATGAATGATGTTTAAGTCTTGCTTCCAGATTTCCATTAAACCTGGCAGAGGAGGAGCAGTATGCAAGGCAATGATATCTGGTATATTTTGTTTTCTCGAATGTAATACAATTGTCCCGAACCGTGTTGTATGAAAAGTTTTAGCTTCTGTATAGAAACCATAACTTTTCTTGACAATCACAGTCACAGGAGCTATTCCACTATTGGTAGGTGGAGAAGTGAAAATATCATAGTTGGCCATAGAAAGTCCAACTTGATGAAACAATAGTTTGATTCTCTGGTTTTCTTGCTCACCTCTGATATTGGTAACTAGTTCAGGGAATATAGCCATATCGGCGTCAAAATGGCTAAAAATTCGCTCAATATGTTGTGCTTCTATTTGATTAGCGACGTTCCAAGTTACTAATTTTAAGGTTTTAGTCTTATTTGATGCAGAAGAAAGGGTTTTATCTGTTCCGAATAATAGTAATATGAGCGATAGTAAGAGCAAAATGCCAGAGTAAAACCGTATTTGTTTATTTTTCTTGTAAAAAGATAGGAAAAAAAATAAGAAACTTAAAATAGCAGCCATAGTTGCAGTAGCTAAGGGGAAGGCATAAATCTGTGCCAAGATAGGTTGGGTAGATAGCCAAATGTTAAGATTAGAAGATGGGAAAAAAGAATAAGTTATGATAGGGATAGAAAAGAGAATGACCGAAAGGGCAGAGAGAAATGTTTTAATCATTGTGTGAGTACCTCAATTTGCAATGGTTGCTCGGAGCTAATGTGACTTTGTGACTTTACTTGATTGATATTCTTTTTATTGTCTTCCTTATAGATTAAGTACAACCCAAGTAAAAAAAGTCCAATTTAAGATTGAAATGATTAAAAGGCACAGAAATGCAAGACAATTATACTACAAAAGGCAAACATTTGACAATCGATAGCCGTCGCTTAATCGAACGATGGAAAAAAGAAGGAAAATCAAATAGAGAAATTGCCTCTCTACTTGGAAAAGCTCCTCAAACTATCCACACTAAAATCAAGCGTAGGACAGTCCGAAAATGTCTTGGAAAAGGGCGCTTCAAAGAGGTTTATTCTGCCGACTATGCTCAACAGTCTTATGAAAATAATCGCAAGCACTCGGTCAAGAGATCAAGCGTGACCAAGGAACTAAAGGAAAAGATTCTCCACTATCATAACCAAAAATTTTTGCCTGAAATGATGGTGATGGCTAAAGGGGTTAACGTGGGAATTTCAACCATTTACTATTGGATTCATCATGGAAAATTGGGGTAAAGCAAGCAGGATCTGCTTTACCCTAGAAAAGGAAAAGCGCTTAAGAAACAGGCCAGCACCAACTTTAAACCTGCTGGTCAATCCATCGAATCATAATTCGCTCATTTTTTTAAAAATACATAGACGTAAAAAAAAGAGGGTTAAGTGATGAAGAATAGTGCTATTGGGAGTAATTGGAAGGATGTCCATCTGAGCTCTTTAGCAAGGAGGAAATCCTTGAAAGTGATATGCGAGTGGCTATCATGAGCGAGTTGATTGAGGCTAGGTATGAACAAGGAATCAGTCAGAAAAAGCTGGAAGAAGTCAGTGGAATAAGCCAGCCTGTCATAGCTAGGATGGAGACAGGAGAGAGCAGTCTTCAGTTGGATACGGTCTTAAAAGTTCTAACCAGTCTAGGAAAGACACTAGCAGTCGTTCCACTTGAACAGGGGAAAAGTTGACTAGAATCAGTTATAGTCTTTTCTAATAACAGGTCATAGTCACTTATAAGAATTACTAATAACATGTTTTAGTATTCTAATTGGAATATAGCTGTAAAGTAAGAATTACAAAGGATTTGAGACGTTTGCTTCAAGTCTTTTTCTTTTGTCCGAAACAGATATATAGTTTCAAACTATATCAAACCCTAATTTTTTACAATTATACAGACGCTTTCTTTTCTGTTAAGATAGTTTCAACAACAAATTTTGGAGGACACATCATGTCAACTACAATCATCGGTTTCCCTCGTTTGGGCGAATTCCGTGAATTAAAATTTACAACTGAAAAATACTTTAGAAAAGAAATCTCAGAAGAAGAACTTTTAGCAGCAGCAAAAGACTTGCGTGCTAAACACTGGAACATTGTCAAAGAAAAAGGCATCACTGAAATTCCATCAAATGACTTTTCTCACTATGATAACTTCCTAGATGCGGCTTTCCTTTTCAACGTGGTGCCTGCATCCGTTCAAAACTTGGACTTGTCTGACCTTGAGCGCTACTTCGCTTTGGGACGTGGTTACCAGGGAGAAAAAGGGGACGTTCGCGCCCTTCCAATGAAGAAATGGTTCAACACTAACTACCACTACATCGTTCCTAAATTTGAAAAAGACACTCAAGTAAAATTGGCTGGTCACAAGATTTTCGATGAGTTCCAAGAAGCAAAAGAACTTGGATTGAACACTCGTCCTGTTCTTGTAGGTCCATTCACTTTCCTTCAATTGTCAGACTTTGAAGAAGGCGTGAAAGCAGACGACTTCGTAGATAGCTTAGTAGTTGCTTACCAAGAAGTTTTTGCTAAATTGGCTGAACTTGGTGCGACTCGCATCCAATTGGATGAAGCGGCTCTTGTAAAAGACTTGACAGCTGAAGAAAAAGCTCTCTTCTTGAACCTTTACAACAAACTCTTGGCTGACAAAAAAGGTCTTGAAGTCTTGCTTCAAACTTATTTCGGTGATGTTCGTGACGTATACGCTGACCTTGTAAACTTGCCAGTAGATGCTATCGGTCTTGACTTTGTTGAAGGTAAGAAAACTCTTGAACTCGTTAAAGGTGGCTTCCCAGCTGACAAGACTCTCTATGTAGGTATTGTCAATGGTAAAAACATCTGGCGCAACAACTACGAAAAGAGCTTGGCTGTTCTTGAGCAAATCCCAGCTGAAAACATCGTTTTGACAAGCTCTTGCTCACTTCTTCATGTGCCATTTACAACTGCTAATGAAGAATTTGAACCAGCACTCTTGAACCACTTTGCCTTTGCAGTTGAAAAATTGGATGAAATCCGTGACTTGAATGCTATCCGCAATGGTCAAGGTTCAGAAGCTCTTGCAGCCAACAAAGAACTTTTTGCGACTGAGCGTGTTGGTGAAAATGCTGAACTTCGTGCGCGTATCGCTGGCTTGACAGACGCAGACTACACTCGTTTGCCAGCCTTTGCAGAACGTGAAGCTATCCAAGAAGAAGCTTTCAAACTTCCAGCTCTTCCAACAACAACGATTGGTTCATTCCCTCAAACAAAAGAAGTTCGTGCCAAACGTTTGGCTTACCGTAAAGGTGAATTGTCTCAAAAAGAGTACGACGCTTTCCTTGCTGAAACGATTGACGAATGGATCAAGTGGCAAGAAGATATTGACTTTGATGTCCTTGTTCACGGTGAATTTGAGCGTAATGACATGGTTGAGTACTTCGGTCAAAACTTGTCAGGTTACCTCTTCTCTAAAAATGGTTGGGTACAGTCATACGGTATGCGTGGGGTGAAACCACCAATCATCTGGGGTGATGTCACTCGTCTTAACCCTATCACTGTTAAATGGTCTAGCTATGCACAAAGCCGTACAAACAAACCTGTTAAAGGTATGTTGACTGGACCTGTTACCATCCTCAACTGGTCATTCCCACGTGAAGACATCTCTATCAAGGATTCTACTCTTCAAATCGCCCTTGCTATCAAGGATGAAGTGCTTGACCTTGAAGCTGCTGGTGTGAAAATCATCCAAATTGATGAGGCTGCTCTTCGTGAAAAATTGCCACTTCGTCGTAGTGACTGGTACGAAGATTACCTTGACTGGGCAATTCCTGCCTTCCGCTTGGTACACTCAACAGTAGCGTCAGACACACAAATCCACACTCACATGTGTTACTCAGAATTTACAGATATCATCCCAGCTATCGATAACATGGATGCAGACGTTATTTCCTTTGAAGCCAGCCGTTCAAACCTTGAAATCTTGGACGAACTCAAAGCGAAAAACTTCCAAACAGAAGTGGGACCTGGGGTTTACGATATCCACTCACCTCGTGTACCAAATGAAGGCGAAATCGACAACACAATCGAAGCCATCCTTGCTAAAGTGCCAAGCAAGAAAGTTTGGATCAACCCTGACTGTGGTTTGAAAACACGTGGTATCCCAGAAACAAAAGAAAGCTTGATCCGCCTTGTTGAAGCAGCTAAAGCTGCGCGTGAGAAATTGTAAGATTGGATTTCTCTCCATACAGTGGTTGTTCAAAAAGAAATCAACTAGAAAAGGTTATTACATATGTCATGCCAAACACCGTCACTCTCATTTGAAGTGTTCCCTCCAAACCCAGCCGTGGGTAATGATAACATTATTTTAGCCTTGCAGGATATGCAGGAGTTGGCTCCCCATTTTATCAGTGTAACTGCCAGCAATAATAAATTTAATATCAAGGAAACGACGGTTCGTTTGGCTGACTTTATCCAAAATGACTTGGCGATTCCGACCATTGCCCACTTGCCAGCTATTTATCTAACTAAGGACAAGGTTGCTGAAACTATTGCTGACTTGGACAAAGTTGGGGTGCAGAAAATCTTGGCTCTTCGTGGGGATATTATTCCAGACGTGGAACCACAAAAGGATTTCCGCTATGCAACCGACTTGATTGAGCTTATCAAGGAACAAGCCCCTCACTTTGATATTATTGGAGCTTGCTATCCAGAAGGGCATCCAGATTCGCCAAATCAGATTTCAGATATTCAAAATCTTAAGAAGAAAGTGGATGCAGGCTGTTCGAGCCTCGTAACTCAGCTCTTCTTTGACAATGAGCACTTCTATGATTTTCAGGACAAGTGCATCTTGGCTGGGATTGATGTTCCCATTCATGCAGGAATTATGCCAATTCTGAATCGAAATCAGGCTCTCCGACTCTTGAAGACTTGTGAGAATATCCATCTTCCACGCAAATTTAAAGCCATCTTAGACAAGTATGAGCATGACCCTGAGTCGCTCAGAGCAGCAGGACTTGCCTATGCAGTGGACCAAATCGTGGACTTGGTAACTCAGGATGTTGCCGGTGTGCATCTCTATACGATGAATAATGCTGATACAGCAAAATACATCCATCAAGCAACCCATGCCTTGTTTAATCACCAGTCTCTAGGATAATAAAAGCAAACCATTCTTCTCAGGTGAGGGGAATGGTTCCTTTTTAATGGCAAAGACCTCACTTTTTAAGAAAAATATGATAAAATAGATTCTGTACGTACTTGATACAAAGATGAAGGTATTAAATAATACAATGCATTTAAACTGTAAGATTTAACGACACGAGTGAGTCAAATCGATGTTATTTGACGAAAGAGTTAGTAAAGCATTTAGCTAATCGCCCGATAGCAATTAGCGTGAAAGGTTTAGATACTTTAATATTAAACCTTTCTAATGATGTATCTTGAAAACTGAACTTGCCTACAACTCTGTGGAAAAAGATAAATCTCCCTAGGAGCAGTCGCTCCGTCGTTCGATTTCCTATCTTCCTTTGAGTTGCTTGACGGCTTGGTATCTTGATGACTTGAATTTTGGTCTCATTTCTTAGGAAAAAAGATAAGCTTCCTAGCACTCGTCGAGTGCGACGTCACCTTCCTATTTTTCTACAGAAATGTTCGGCAAGCCGAACCGTCCAAAATATCTTGTGTAATTGAACACGGCCGAAAAGCTGTGTAAAAAAGATAAACTGTCTTGTCTTCATCGAAGACTTCGTCAGTTTCCTATTTTTACTTTGCTTTTGACGTCCTTGGTATCTTGATCTTTGTAGGCAAGGCGTATAATTTCATCAACCCAAAGGGGATTAAAATGGCAAAACAAGTGTTTCAAACGACTTTTGCGGGTCGTGAGTTAATTGTAGAGACTGGTCAGGTTGCTAAGCAAGCAAATGGATCTGTTGTCGTACGTTACGGTGAGTCAACTGTCTTGACTGCTGCCGTTATGTCTAAGAAAATGGCAACTGGGGATTTCTTCCCACTCCAAGTCAACTACGAAGAAAAAATGTATGCGGCTGGGAAGTTTCCTGGTGGCTTTATGAAACGTGAAGGACGTCCTTCAACAGATGCGACCTTGACAGCGCGTTTGATTGACCGTCCGATTCGTCCTATGTTTGCGGAAGGTTTCCGTAATGAAGTCCAAGTCATCAATACAGTGCTTTCTTATGATGAAAATGCATCTGCACCAATGGCTGCTATGTTTGGTTCATCTTTGGCACTGTCTATTTCAGATATTCCATTTGACGGACCAATTGCTGGGGTACAAGTGGGATATGTAGATGGCCAAATCATCATCAACCCAAGTCAAGAACAAGCAGAGCAATCTCTTCTTGAATTGACAGTAGCTGGAACCAAGCACGCTATCAACATGGTAGAGTCTGGTGCCAAAGAATTGTCAGAAGAAATCATGTTGGAAGCGCTTCTTAAAGGGCACGAAGCTGTCAAAGAATTGATTGCCTTCCAAGAAGAAATCGTTGCTGCTGTCGGTAAAGAAAAAGCAGAAGTGGAATTGCTTCACGTGGATGCTGAATTGCAAGCTGAAATCATTGCAGCCTACAACAGTGACCTCCAAAAGGCAGTTCAAGTAGAAGAGAAATTGGCCCGTGAAGCTGCAACTCAAGCAGTGAAAGACCAAGTGACTGCCGTTTACGAAGAAAAATATGCGGACCACGAAGAATTTGACCGTATTATGCGTGATGTGGCTGAAATCTTGGAACAAATGGAACACGCAGAAGTGCGACGTTTAATTACAGAAGACAAGGTGCGTCCTGATGGTCGTAAGGTCGATGAAATCCGTCCTTTGGATGCGGTTGTTGACTTCCTTCCTCGTGTACATGGTTCAGGTCTCTTTACTCGTGGGCAAACTCAAGCTCTTTCAGTCTTGACCTTGGCTCCGATGGGAGAAACTCAAATCATTGATGGTTTGGATCCAGAGTACAAGAAACGCTTTATGCACCACTATAACTTCCCTCAATATTCTGTAGGGGAAACAGGTCGTTACGGTGCGCCAGGTCGTCGTGAAATCGGTCACGGTGCTCTTGGTGAGCGTGCTCTTGCTCAAGTCTTGCCAAGCTTGGAAGAATTCCCATACGCTATCCGTCTAGTAGCAGAAGTTTTGGAATCAAACGGTTCTTCATCTCAAGCTTCTATCTGTGCGGGAACTCTTGCCCTTATGGCTGGTGGTGTGCCAATCAAGGCGCCAGTAGCTGGTATTGCTATGGGACTTATCTCAGATGGAAATAACTACACAGTATTGACAGATATCCAAGGTTTGGAAGATCACTTTGGAGATATGGACTTCAAGGTTGCAGGTACTCGTGATGGGATTACAGCCCTTCAAATGGATATCAAGATTCAAGGGATTACTGCAGAAATCTTGACGGAGGCTCTTGCTCAAGCCAAGAAAGCGCGTTTTGAAATTCTTGATGTCATTGAAGCAACCATTCCAGAAGTTCGTCCAGAATTGGCTCCAACTGCTCCGAAAATTGATACGATCAAGATTGATGTGGACAAGATTAAGATTGTCATCGGTAAGGGTGGAGAAACCATCGACAAGATTATTGCTGAAACAGGTGTTAAGATTGATATAGACGAAGAAGGAAATGTGTCTATCTACTCTAGTGACCAAGATGCTATTAACCGTGCCAAAGAAATTATTGCTGGTTTGGTTCGTGAAGCCAAAGTGGATGAAGTTTACCGTGCTAAAGTCGTTCGTATCGAGAAATTTGGTGCCTTTGTTAACCTCTTTGATAAGACAGATGCCCTTGTTCATATCTCTGAGATGGCTTGGACTCGTACCAATCGTGTAGAGGATTTGGTAGAAATCGGGGATGAAGTTGATGTTAAGGTTATCAAGATTGATGAAAAAGGCCGTATCGATGCCTCTATGAAGGCTCTTCTACCTCGTCCGCCAAAACCTGAGCATGATGAAAAAGGTGAAAAGTCTGAGCGCCCTCACCGCCCACGTCATCACAAGGATCACAAACCTAAGAAAGAATTTACAGAAACACCAAAAGATTCAGAGTAAGAAAAGGAGAAATGTATGGGGTGGTGGCGCGAAACCATTGATATCGTAAAAGAAAATGATCCAGCGGCCCGCACCACTTTGGAGGTTTTGCTGACTTATCCAGGTGTCAAGGCCTTGGCGGCCCACCGTCTCTCGCATTTTCTCTGGAAGTACGACTTCAAACTCTTAGCTCGTATGCACAGTCAGTTTTGGCGCTTTTGGACTCAGATTGAGATTCATCCAGGAGCCCAGATTGATTCAGGTGTCTTTATTGACCATGGTTCTGGTCTGGTGATTGGAGAGACAGCGATTGTTGAAAAAGGCGTTCTTCTCTATCACGGAGTGACTCTCGGGGGAACAGGGAAAGACTGTGGCAAACGCCATCCGACTGTACGAAAGGGAGCCCTCATATCAGCCCATGCCCAAGTTATCGGGCCTGTGGAAATTGGTGAAAATGCCAAGGTCGGTGCTGCAGCAGTTGTCGTAGCAGATGTACCTAGTGATGTGACGGTTGTCGGTATTCCGGCCAAGATTGTCCGTCTTCATGGTAAGAAAGATGAGCCTGTTATTCACGAAGTCGAAGAAAAACGGGAGTATTATGTCAATAAACTCGAGCAGGCTAAAGATGCCAGTCACAGATCGTCTGGTTTGTAGAGGATACCTATATGATTCAAGCAAGAAACAAGTTAAGCCAAGAAGAGCTATCTGAGGCGAAAAAAGTAATTAACTGTTGCCAAAACTATGACGGTACCTATCGCGATCCCTATCTCTCTAACATGCTTAATTTTGATCCAAACATGCCCGCCTTTTTCCTTTATTATGAAAAAGGCGAACTTGTTGGTTTATTAACTGTCTATGCAGATGACCAAGATGTAGAAGTGACGATACTGGTTCATCCAGGTCATCGCCGTCAGGGGATTGCGCGTGCATTGTTTACTAGTTTTGAGAGAGAAACAGCTTCTTTCCCCATTCGGTCAGTCACTTTTCAGACAGAACGTATTTTTTTAGAGAATCATCCTGACTTTGCCAGTAACTGGGGACTAATAGAGGATGAAGAGACAGAAACTTGGTTAGGTAAGGATAGAAGACCTTATCCGTTAGCAAATGTTTCCCATCTTGAAGTTTTGTTAGCAGATAGTTCGTATCAGGATCAAATTAGTCAATTAAAATTTCAGGCATTTTCAGAGGAACATGAATCGAGAGAAGTTGTGGATAGATATGTCGCTGAAGCTCTGAAGGATCCAGAAAGTCGCTCATATATTTTGTTAAAAGACGGTCAGGTTATTGGGACTTGTACGGTTGATTTATCGACTAATACGAATTACTTCTACGGTTTAGCAATATTGGAACCTGAACGTGGAAAAGGCTATGGAAGCTACTTAGCAAAATCCCTCGTCAACCAACTAATTGAGCAAAATGACAAGGAATTTCAGATTGCAGTGGAAGATAGCAATGTAGGTGCCAAACGTTTGTATGAAAAAATTGGCTTTGTCAAACAGACTCAGGTGGTTTATCTGAATGAGAAAGGAGCAAGGGATTCCGAAGTGTAGAGATATTCGGACTGAAATTTACTTGAACTTTTAGTGATGAAACTAATTGTTCTTGGATTTCAGCTTTCCTGATTATGATTTATGATTAAAATCTATGACACCATGTCTCGTGATTTGCGAGAATTTGTCCCGATTGAGGACGGCAAGATCAAGATGTATGTTTGTGGGCCAACGGTGTACAACTATATCCACGTGGGAAACGCCCGTTCGACGGTAGCTTTTGATACGATTCGTCGCTATTTTGAGTACCGTGGGTATAAGGTTGCCTATATTTCCAATTTTACAGATGTGGATGATAAGATTATCAACCGTGCCAGGGAAGAAGGCATCACGCCTCAGGAGGTTGCGGATAAGTACATCGCTGCCTTTCGTGAGGATGTGACGGCCTTAGGCGTGAAACCTGCGACTCGCCATCCGCGTGTAGTGGAGTTTATGGCAGACATCATCCGTTTTGTGGAAGACTTGATCGAGAAAGGCTTTGCCTATGAGAGTCAAGGGGATGTCTATTTCCGTGTAGAAAAATCCCACAACTATGCCAAATTGGCTAATAAAACCTTGGAAGATTTGGATCTAGGTGCTTCAGGTCGTACCGATGAAGAAACGGCTCGTAAGGAAAATCCTGTAGATTTTGCTCTATGGAAATCTTCCAAACCAGGTGAGATTTCTTGGGATAGTCCTTGGGGACCTGGACGTCCGGGTTGGCACATTGAGTGTTCAGTCATGTCGACAGAGATTTTAGGTGATACCATTGATATCCACGGTGGTGGAGCTGACCTAGAATTTCCGCACCACACCAATGAAATTGCCCAATCTGAAGCTAAAACAGGCAAGGCTTTTGCTAACTACTGGATGCACAATGGCTTTGTCAATATCGACAATGTCAAAATGTCTAAGTCCTTGGGTAACTTCATTACGGTACACGATGCCCTTAAAACTCTTGATGGGCAAGTACTTCGTTTCTTCTTTGCGACCCAGCACTACCGTAAGCCTATCAACTTCACGGAAAAGGCAGTTCGCGATGCCGAGACCAATCTCAAGTATCTGAAGAATACTTACGAACAACCATTTACAGGAAACGTGGATGCCCAAGAGTTACAAAACTTTAAAGATAAGTTTGTAGCAGCTATGGATGAAGATTTTAATGCTGCCAACGGTATCACAGTTGTCTTTGAAATGACCAAATGGATCAACTCAGGGAACTATGATGCAAGTGTCAAGCAAGCTCTTGCAGATATGTTAGAAATTTTTGGAATTGTCTTTGTTGAGGAAGTTTTGGATGCAGAGATTGAAGACTTGATTCAAAAACGCCAAGAGGCGCGTGCCAATCGAGACTTTGAGACAGCAGACCAAATCCGTGACCAACTGGCTGCTCAAGGCATTAAACTATTGGATACAAAAGATGGAGTGAGGTGGACACGTGATTGATGTCAATCTCATTAACGGGATTGCGCTAGCCTTTGAGGGAGATGCGGTGTATTCTATGTATATTCGCCGCCACCTCATCCTCAAAGGTATGACCAAACCCAATAAACTCCATCAAGAAGCAACCAAGTATGTGTCAGCCAAGGCTCAGGCTCGCCTGATTGCTCTCATGTTGGAGGAGCAGGTCCTAACGGAAAAAGAAGAAGAAATCTACAAACGTGGCCGCAATACCAATAGCCACACAAAGGCTAAAAATGCAGATGTCGTGACTTATCGTATGTCCACGGGATTTGAAGCGGTTATGGGCTATCTCCATATGACTGAGAATCTGGAACGTCTTGAGAGTTTGGTTTCATGGTGCATCCAAAAAGTGGAGGGCTAGAACATGAGGGAAAAAGAACTACAAGACTGGTTTCCTGAGGCTCGGATTTCAGACCAACCAGTAGAGAAAGAGGGCTATCTCACGCTCCCTTTAGCTTCTCAGCAGTGGATTTTGCTGGAGGAAGCTGGGCTCAGCGAGCGTGAAAAGCAGTTGGTTGCCCTTTTGACCCAGCAGGAGCAGGCTCGTTCGCTAAACCCTTGGTATTCCTATCTGGTTGAAGGCAAGGGACAGGCACCGCAAGTTTTTAAAAAGATTCAGTTGGTTTATTGCCATCTTTCTTATTTTCAGCAGGAAAATCTGACTTCTTGGCTAGATATGATGCGGACTCTTTTTCCGAATTGTCAGACAGTGCTACAGGTCGGAGCTCAGGATTATGTTTTCGTGCTTCAACAAGACAAATACACTTCTGTAAGAGATATTTTAAGTGATACGATTGAAGCGGTTGAGTATGATTTTGGACTTCGTCTTTCTATCATGTTGGGTCAGGTTTGGTCTCAGACAGGACATCAAGCCCTATCAGACTTAATCAAAGCTGAGCGGGATTTGTTCAAGACATGGTGGCGTCAGGGTCACCAAGGTGTTCATACTTTTTCTCAGCTCTATCTTTGGAGTATGGGAGAAAGACTCGTGGACTTGAAGCCAATTAAAGAATGTCTACACCAGATGATTTTGGATCAAGATCAGATTCAGGAAATCATTCTCTCTCTTTGGGAAAATAGTGCTGTTCTCACTAAAACAGCCCAGCAACTCTATCTGCACCGCAATTCTCTCCAATACAAGATTGATAAATGGGAAGAGTTGACAGGGCTTCAGTTGAAAGAGTTGACCGACCTGACCTTGTGTTATCAATTGATTTTAGGTTCTTTGTCAACTATAGTTGGTTTGTAAAGAAGTTAATATTTGGAGAAGAGGATTGCCATCTTCTCCATTTTTATGTGCAGAGTTATAGTGGCTTGATGCTGGGAAAGTACACTGTGACTGATAATACTCAATGAAAATCAAAGTACAAACTAGGAAGCTAGCCGCAGGCTGTACTTGAGTACGTCAAGGTGAAGCTGACGTGGTTTGAAGAGATTTTCGAAGAGTATAAAACATTCCTAGAAGTTGCTTTGATTTCCCTAATCTATTTATGTGAATTTTATGTTATTTTACTATAACAGTTGTTGCTAATCCAAATAATAGTGGGGAAGTTCATTTAGATGTAAGCATTGAAGATAATCAGGGAGGTAGTGGGTATAATTTCAGTTCTGTTTCAAGTAGCTCACAAACAGCTAAATATGAAGAAACTGGTTATAATAACAATTCATCATTATATATAACGATTGATAAAACGTCTGATGCAACAGCTCTTTTGAAATTAAAGTTGAATAATGTTAATAATCAACCTGCTACTGAAGTTCCTAGTTCAGGAATTACTGTAAAATTAAATGCTAAAGATAATGCTGGAAACTGGACAAGTGCTTCGAATAAAAAAGAAGTAACAGTAAAAATTGTTTCTGCTAAACCGACATATCCAGACAAAATCTTAGTGAAAAATCCTGATAATATAAAAGATACAGAAAAAAATGCCATTATTGAAAAATTGAAAGAGGCAAATAAAAATCATCCAGCAGGAGCTCCAACCTTTGCTAAAGGTGAAGGAGAGCATGCAAATGATATTGTAGCAACTTATTCAGATGGTACAACTTATTATGTACCGTTAAATGATGTGACAAAATATGCGAGGTAGTGGCTGTACCACTCACTTATTCACCTCCCCGTGATTTGTAGTAGTGATAGGCTTTCTCACTATTATTATAAAACAAAATAAAGAGCACAACACTTTTTCATTCTGTGTTGTGCCTTGAGTGAAACGAAAGGAATGAATTAAAATATGAAAAGTATAGTCGCCAGCATAGATGAGCGCTTGCGTACTCGCCTACGAGTGATTATCTGGAAGCAATGGAAGAAGAAATCGAGACGATTATGGGGATTGCTTAAGTTAGGGGTTCCTAAATGGATAGCAGATAAGGTATCTGGCTGGGGCGACCACTATCAATTATAGTAAAATGAAATAAGAATAGGACGAATCGATCAGGGAAGTCAAATCGATTTCTAACAATATTTTAGAAGTAGAGGTATATTATTCTAGTTTCAATCTACTATAGTAGCTCAGAAGTCGGTACTTAAACGTGCTATATCAAAACCAGTCCTTGAAAAACGTGGACTGGTTTCGTGTTTGGATTATTACCTTGAACGACATGCGTTAAAAGTTAGTTGAACCGCCGTATGCCGAACGGCACGTACGGTGGTGTGAGAGGGGCTAGAGATTATCCCCTACTCGATATTTTTTTTTTCGTATTTCATAAACATTTCATATTTGGGTTTTATAATAGTCTTACAAATATGGAGGTGACAAATGAATCCAATCCAAAGATCTTGGGCTTATGTCAGCAGAAAGCGACTGAGAAGTTTTATTTTATTTCTGATTTTATTGGTCTTATTGGCCGGAATTTCAGCCTGTTTGACTCTGATGAAGTCCAACAAAACAGTAGAAAGCAATCTTTATAAATCACTCAATACATCTTTTTCTATTAAGAAGATAGAGAATGGTCAGACATTCAAGTTGTCAGACCTAGCATCTGTAAGCAAGATTAAGGGGCTGGAAAATGTCTCTCCTGAACTTGAGACGGTCGCAAAACTAAAAGACAAGGAAGCAGTGACTGGCGAGCAGAGCGTGGAGCGTGATGATTTATCAGCTGCAGACAATAACTTGGTTAGCTTAACGGCTCTTGAGGATTCATCCAAGGATGTAACCTTTACCAGTTCGGCTTTCAATCTAAAAGAAGGGCGACACCTTCAAAAAGGGGATTCCAAGAAAATCCTTATCCACGAAGAATTGGCTAAGAAGAACGGTCTTTCACTTCATGACAAGATTGGCTTGGATGCTGGTCAGTCTGAATCTGGAAAAGGACAAACAGTAGAGTTTGAGATTATCGGCATCTTTTCTGGTAAAAAACAAGAGAAATTCACAGGCTTGTCTTCTGACTTCAGTGAAAATCAAGTCTTTACAGATTATGAAAGTAGCCAAACCCTTTTGGGCAATAGTGAAGCTCAAGTCAGTGCAGCACGCTTCTATGTAGAAAATCCTAAGGAAATGGACGGACTCATGAAGCAGGTAGAAAACTTGGCCTTGGAAAATCAAGGCTACCAAGTCGAAAAGGAAAACAAGGCTTTTGAACAAATCAAAGACTCAGTTGCAACTTTCCAAACCTTCCTGACCATCTTCCTTTATGGGATGTTGATAGCAGGAGCTGGAGCCTTAATTCTGGTTTTGTCTCTCTGGTTGAGAGAACGGGTCTATGAAGTGGGGATTTTACTTGCACTTGGAAAAGGCAAGAGCTCGATCTTCCTACAATTCTGTTTAGAGGTAGTTTTGGTATCTCTTGGAGCTTTGCTTCCAGCATTTGTTGCAGGAAACGGAATCACAACTTACCTACTCCAAACTCTACTAGCAAGTGGAGATCAGGTAAGCTTACAAGATACACTAGCCAAAGCAAGCAGTTTATCAACTAGCATCTTATCTTTTGCAGAATCCTATGTTTTTCTAGTTCTGCTTAGTTGCTTATCTGTAGCCCTTTGTTTCCTATTCTTATTTAGAAAATCACCGAAAGAAATTTTATCATCTATTAGTTAAGAAGGAGAAATCATGACTTTATTACAATTACAAGATGTTACCTACCGTTATAAGAATACTGCTGAAGCAGTCCTATATCAGATCGATTATAATTTTGAACCCGGAAAATTTTACAGTATTATTGGGGAGTCAGGAGCAGGAAAATCCACACTCTTGTCCCTACTTGCTGGTCTAGATAGTCCTGTTGAAGGTTCTATCCTTTTTCAAGGAGAGGATATTCGTAAGAAGGGCTATTCTTACCATCGCATGCACCATATTTCCCTGGTCTTTCAAAATTATAACTTGATAGATTATCTTTCTCCGCTGGAAAATATCCGATTGGTCAACAAAAAGGCAAGCAAGAATACACTTCTTGAGCTTGGTTTGGATGAAAGCCAGATCAAGCGGAATGTTCTCCAGTTATCAGGTGGTCAACAGCAACGTGTTGCCATTGCTCGCAGTTTGGTCTCAGAAGCTCCAGTTATTCTAGCTGATGAGCCAACAGGAAATCTGGATCCTAAAACTGCTGGAGATATTGTCGAACTACTCAAATCACTTGCCCAGAAAACAGGTAAATGTGTGATTGTCGTAACTCACAGTAAAGAAGTGGCACAAGCGTCAGATATTACACTTGAATTAAAGGATAAGAAACTGACTGAAACGCGCAATACTAGTAAATAATTTGAGCTTATTTTGATAGAATGATTAAAACAAAATCTAGAAAGGGAATCTATGTTACACAACGCATTTGCCTATGTTACAAGGAAGTTTTTCAAATCGATTGTCATCTTCCTGATTATTCTCCTCATGGCGAGCTTGAGTTTGGTCGGCTTGTCAATCAAGGGAGCTACTGCCAAGGCTTCTCAGGAGACCTTTAAAAATATCACCAATAGCTTCTCCATGCAAATCAATCGTCGCGTCAACCAAGGAACGCCTCGTGGTGCTGGGAATATCAAGGGTGAAGATATCAAAAAAATCACCGAAAACAAGGCCATTGAGTCTTATGTCAAACGTATCAACGCTATCGGAGATTTGACTGGATATGACCTGATTGAAACGCCAGAAACCAAGAAGAATCTCACTGCTGATCGTGCCAAACGTTTTGGAAGTAGCTTGATGATTACAGGTGTCAATGACTCCTCTAAAGAAGACAAGTTTGTCTCTGGTTCTTATAAACTAGTCGAAGGAGAGCACTTAACCAACGACGACAAGGATAAAATCCTCTTGCACAAGGACTTGGCAGCCAAACACGACTGGAAAGTAGGGGACAAGGTTAAACTGGACTCTAATATCTACGATGCAGATAATGAAAAAGGAGCCAAGGAAACAGTTGAAGTGACAATCAAGGGACTCTTTGATGGTCATAATAAGTCAGCAGTAACCTACTCACAAGAACTTTACGAAAACACAGCTATTACAGACATTCACACTGCTGCAAAACTTTATGGATACACAGAAGACACAGCCATTTATGGGGACGCAACCTTCTTTGTAACAGCAGACAAGAACTTGGATGATGTTATGAAAGAGTTGAATGGCATCAGTGGTATCAACTGGAAGAGCTACACACTCGTCAAGAGCTCCTCTAACTACCCAGCTCTTGAGCAATCTATCTCTGGTATGTACAAGATGGCCAACCTCCTCTTCTGGGGTAGCTTGAGCTTCTCAGTTCTCCTCCTTGCCCTCTTGCTCAGCCTTTGGATCAACGCCCGTCGCAAGGAAGTGGGAATTCTCCTCTCTATCGGCCTCAAGCAGGCAAGTATCTTGGGTCAATTCATCACCGAATCTATCTTGATTGCTATCCCTGCTCTAGTTTCTGCTTACTTCCTAGCTAATTACACTGCCCGTGCAATTGGAAACACTGTCCTTGCCAATGTGACTTCAGGTGTTGCCAAACAGGCTAGTAAGGCGGCTCAAGCCTCTAACCTTGGTGGCGGTGCAGAAGTAGATGGCTTTAGCAAGACCTTGTCGAGCCTAGACATTTCCATTCAGACATCAGACTTTATCATCATTTTTGTCCTTGCCTTGGTTCTAGTGGTTCTCGTTATGGCGCTTGCTTCAAGCAATCTCCTTAGAAAACAACCAAAAGAGCTCTTGCTGGATGGTGAATAAATTTGAAAAAATGAGTCTGGAATAAAGATTGCATCTTGTGTTTCTATTCAAGAATAGTGGATAGGAATAGCTATTTAACAATTCAAAATAAATCTGAAAGCAGTGGTGAAAATCATTGCTTTCAGTTGCTTTCTTTGTACTTTAGTGCTTAAATATAATATACTAAAGTTATGGAATTTATGAGAAAGGAATTTCACAACGTTTTATCTAGTGGTCAGTTGCTTACAGACAAAAGGCCAGCAAGAGACTATAATAGAAAATAGAGTAGGTATTTATTCTAAGAAAAATAAAAAATAGAGAGCAGTTAAAGTATGAAAATTTTAATTGTAGAAGATGAAGAGATGATCCGTGAGGGGGTCAGTGATTATTTGACGGATTGTGGCTATGAAACTATTGAGGCAGCGGACGGTCAGGAAGCTCTGGAGCAATTTTCTAGCTATGAGGTGGCCCTGGTTTTACTGGATATCCAGATGCCCAAGCTTAACGGCTTAGAAGTCCTAGCTGAGATTCGTAAAACCAGTCAGGTTCCTGTCTTGATGTTGACAGCTTTTCAGGATGAGGAATACAAGATGAGTGCCTTTGCCTCTTTGGCAGATGGCTATCTGGAAAAACCTTTCTCCCTCTCCCTCTTAAAAGTGAGGGTGGACGCGATTTTCAAGCGCTACTACGATACAGGACGAATCTTTTCTTACAAGGATACCAAGGTGGACTTTGAAAGCTACAGTGCAAGCCTCGCAGGTCAAGAAGTGCCTATCAATGCCAAAGAGTTGGAAATTCTGGACTATCTAGTGAAAAATGAAGGCCGGGCCTTGACTCGGTCTCAGATTATCGATGCCGTCTGGAAAGCGACAGATGAGGTTCCCTTTGACCGTGTTATTGATGTTTATATCAAGGAATTGCGGAAAAAGCTAGACTTGGATTGTATCTTCACTGTGCGCAATGTTGGTTATAAATTGGAGCGAAAATGAAACGAACAGGTTTATTTACAAAGATATTTATCTATACCTTCTCGATATTTAGTGTTCTGGTTATCTGCCTTCATTTAGCTATTTATTTTCTTTTTCCTTCGACTTATCTGAGTCATCGTCAGGAAACCATTGGTCAAAAGGCAACAGCCATTGCCCAGTCCCTAGAAGGGAAAGATAGGCAGAGTATCGAGCAAGTGTTAGACTTGTATTCCCAGACTAGTGATATCAAGGGGACCGTCAAAGGTGAGATGACCGAGGACAAGTTAGAAGTCAAGGACAGTCTTCCTCTGGACACAGACCGCCAGACAACCTCTCTCTTTATTGAGGAGCGCGAGGTGAAAACGCAAGACGGTGGTACTATGATTCTCCAGTTTCTAGCTTCCATGGATTTACAAAAGGAAGCGGAGCAAATCAGTCTCCAGTTTCTTCCCTATACCTTGCTGGCCTCCTTTCTGATTTCCCTCTTGGTGGCCTACATCTACGCTCGGACTATTGTTGCACCGATTTTGGAAATCAAGCGGGTGACCCGTCGGATGATGGACCTGGATTCCCAAGTGCGATTGCGCGTGGATTCTAAGGATGAGATAGGTAATCTCAAGGAACAAATCAATAGCCTCTACCAGCATCTCTTGACTGTTATTGCGGACTTGCATGAAAAGAATGAAGCCATTCTCCAGCTGGAGAAGATGAAGGTCGAATTCCTACGAGGAGCTTCTCATGAATTGAAAACACCGCTGGCTAGTTTGAAAATCCTAATCGAAAATATGAGAGAGAATATCGGTCGTTATAAGGATAGAGACCAGTATCTGGGAGTTGCCTTGGGGATTGTGGATGAACTCAATCACCATGTTCTGCAGATACTTTCCCTCTCTTCTGTGCAGGAATTGCGAGATGATAGGGAAACAATTGACCTCCTCCAGATGACGAAAAATCTGGTCAAAGATTATGCCTTGCTAGCCAAGGAAAGAGAGCTCCAGATAGACAATAGTTTGACCCATCAGCAGGCTTATCTAAACCCATCAGTTATGAAGTTGATTCTTTCTAATCTCATCAGCAATGCCATTAAGCACTCTGTTCCAGGTGGCTTAGTTCGAATTGGAGAAAGAGAAGGAGAACTTTTTATCGAAAATAGCTGTAGCTCAGAGGAACAAGAAAAACTAGCCCAGTCTTTTTCTGACAATGCCAGTCGCAAGGTCAAGGGGTCTGGTATGGGGCTTTTTGTGGTTAAGAGTCTATTAGAACATGAAAAATTAGCTTATCGTTTCGAGATGGAGGAGAATCGTTTAACCTTCTTTATAGATTTTCCAAAAGTCGTCCAAGACTAGGGAGAGAAAGGGTTTACATAGATGGAGTTAGAAGAAAATCAATCGAAACTGCGGGAAAAACTAGATTTTTTTGGCAAAAAGTGATAAAATGAACAATGTAAATGGGATGACCCATAAAAATATACAGGAGGCCTGATAAAATGGCAATCGTTTCAGCAGAAAAATTTGTCCAAGCAGCCCGTGACAACGGTTATGCAGTTGGTGGATTTAACACAAACAACCTTGAGTGGACTCAAGCTATCTTGCGCGCAGCAGAAGCTAAAAAAGCTCCAGTTTTGATCCAAACTTCAATGGGTGCTGCTAAATACATGGGTGGTTACAAAGTTGCTCGCAACTTGATCGCTAACCTTGTTGAATCAATGGGTATCACTGTACCAGTAGCTATCCACCTTGACCACGGTCACTACGAAGATGCACTTGAGTGTATCGAAGTTGGTTATACTTCAATCATGTTTGACGGTTCACACCTTCCAGTTGAAGAAAACCTTAAATTGGCTAAAGAAGTTGTTGAAAAAGCACACGCTAAAGGTATCTCAGTAGAAGCTGAAGTTGGTACTATCGGTGGTGAAGAAGACGGAATCATCGGTAAAGGTGAATTGGCTCCAATCGAAGACGCTAAAGCAATGGTTGAAACTGGTATCGACTTCTTGGCAGCTGGTATCGGTAACATCCACGGCCCTTACCCAGTAAACTGGGAAGGTCTTGACCTTGACCACTTGCAAAAATTGACAGAAGCTCTTCCAGGATTCCCAATCGTATTGCACGGTGGATCAGGTATTCCTGATGAGCAAATCCAAGCAGCTATCAAACTTGGTGTTGCCAAAGTTAACGTTAACACAGAATGCCAAATCGCATTCGCTAACGCAACTCGTAAATTTGCTCGTGATTACGAAGCAAACGAAGCAGAATACGACAAGAAAAAACTCTTCGACCCACGTAAATTCTTGGCTGACGGTGTAAAAGCTATCCAAGCATCGGTTGAAGAACGTATCGACGTATTCGGTTCAGAAGGTAAAGCATAATCTAGCTGAATAATACAGATAAAACCTGCCTGTGAGGGTGGGTTTTTTGATTTCAAGCTACTCGTTTTAGTATAGTAAACTGAATCTAGACTAGCACAATGCTGCTTCCATAGCGTTTTGAAACTAGAATAGGACAACATAACTGCTAAAAGATTTCTATAAATTCATTTGATTTTCCTAATCAATTTGTTCGTATCCTATTTCACTCCACTATAAAATATTCTTATCAATTGATTTGAATGCCAAAATTCCATCGTTCCGGTCTTATTTCATTTGGCTATAAAAAACTCTCCTGGGAAATCCCAGGAGAGTATGATTACTTATTTGAACTTGAATCCTTCGTAAATAAGCTCTGTTTTTGGATTTTGTTTCTTAATCTGTTTGGCAAGTGCCTTCATCATAGAAATAGGACCACACATATAGACGGTTGCATGTTCGGGCACTTCTTTTTGTTCAAAATTAAGATAGCCGTCTTTCGTACTGTCGATTAGATGGAGTTCAAAATTAGGATTTTTCTGAGCATAGTTACGGAGTAAATCTAGGTAGACTGCATTTTCATCTCCACGGAAGCTATAGTAGAAGTGAACCTGTTTATCTAAAATAGGATGTTCACGGATGTAAGAGATGAAGGGGGTAATCCCAATACCTCCAGCAATCCAAACCTGATTTTCTCGTCCTTCTTCTATGATCATGTGTCCGTAAGCTCTGTCTAGGGTTACTTTGCTGCCGGCTTGAAGATTATCATAGATATTCTTGGTATGGTCGCCTGAATTTTTAACAGTAAAGTAAAGAGTTTGACCATGACCTCCTGAGATAGAAAAGGGATGCGGAGCACTTTCAAAGCCTTCTTGGAAAATCTTTAGAAAGGCAAATTGTCCTGATTGATAGTTGAAAGGTCTGCTAAGATGGATTTGAATTTCTCTAGTATCGTGATTTAAGCGTTTGAGATGGGTAATTTTCCCTAGATAGGGGAAGGAAATCTTTTGATATAGAAAAATGATATAAAAACCAGCTAGTAAGCCTAAAAGGGCATAGCTACCAACAAGAAAACTTAGAAGATTAAATGTAAGGAGACGATTGCCCATTATCATGTAGATGTGAAAGAGTCCTAAAATATAGGCTAGGTAAACCAGGCGGTGAATCCATCGCCAAGCTTCGTATTGGATGTATTTGCCTAAATAGGCGACAAGGATGATGCTGGCAAAGATATAGATGGCAAGATTGCCAAACTGAGCAGCTAAGCGAGAGCCCCACAAACCGCCCATACTAAAGTTATGAAAGATTAGTAGGATGATTGAGAGAAAGGCTGTGAATTTGTGGACGGTGTAGACCTTCTCCAAACCGTGAAACCAGCTTTCTAGTAGTGGGAGACGAGTGGCTAGGATAAAAGTCAGAGATAGGCTTGTTAAAGCTAGTCCTGGAATCATGAATTGGGGAGAAGTGTTCATCCAAGTCAAAAGAGTCAAGATAAAACTAGCTATGATAAAGAGTAGTCCTTTGATTGATTTCATAGAAAATTCCATTTCATTTAGATTTCGATTTGTTGTAAATAAATTTGTTACATTTTATCATAGAAAATGTATGGTGTCAAATTGAGGTCTATAAATATCTACTATCATCAAAAAACTCTCCAATGAACTAGAGAGCTAATTTGTTATTCTGCAGCTTGTTGCCAACGTTTTGCTAGCATATGAGACAGGTTAGAAATTGCTAGGTTAAAGCTGAAGTAGATGAGGGCAATCAGGATGTAAAGACTGAAGACCTGCTCTGGTTCGAAATAACGGCCCATGAGAATTTGGCTGGCTCCAAAGAGTTCTTGTAGGGCGATAACAGAGTAGAGGAGACTGGTATCCTTAATCACGGTAACAAACTGAGAAATGATGGCTGGTAGCATTTTGCGGATGGCTTGTGGGAGAATGATGTAGTAGAGGATTTGGGCTGAGGTGAAGCCTTGTGACATTCCTGCTTCGTATTGTCCCTTGTCTACGGCATTGAGACCGCCTCGAATAATCTCAGCCAAGGCTGCTGATGTAAAGAGAGTAAAGGCTGTAATACCTGCTGGTGTGGACTTCATTTTGAACACCAAAAAGATAGTAAAAATCCAGAGAAGGTTGGGAACGTTGCGCACAAACTCGATATAAATACTGGAAATAATGCGTAAGATAGGATTTTTTCCATTTCGCATGACGGCAAGCACGGTACCGATGATAGTAGAGAGGATGATGGCAATCAGAGAAATATAGAGGGTCAAGCCAAATCCTTTAAAGATAAAGACTAGGTTATCTGGGGTTAAAATTTCTAAAATAGATTCCATAGTAACCTCCTAAAGTGAATAGGCTTTTTTATTGACTTGCTCCATCTTGCGACCAAACTGGGCAACAGGGAAGCATAGGGCAAAGTAGAGAAGAGCAGCACCTAAAAAGGCTGGGATATAGTTTCCGTTGAGAGCCGACCAAGACTTAGTCACAAACATCAAGTCTACTCCAGAGATGATAGCTACAGTAGATGTGTTCTTGATGAGGTTAACAATTTGGTTGGTCAATGGAGGGAGAATGATGCGGAAGGCCTGAGGCAAGATAATCAAGCGCATGGCACTGATATAGGTAAAACCTTGCGACAAGGCGGCCTCCATCTGACCACTAGGAATAGACTGAATCCCTGAACGAATAACCTCAGCGATATAAGCGCCGTGATAGAGTCCCACGCAGAGAACGGCTGTCCAATAAATTGGAATCATGATGATATGGTCACTGATAAGAGGTAGGCCATAAAAAACAATAACAAACTGCACCAAGAGGGGAGTGTTTTGGTAAAATTCCACGAAGATGCGAGCTAAAATGCGTAAAATTGGACGTTTACTGGTTGACATGGCACCAAAGAAGATTCCTAAGACCATGGCGAGGATAAAGGATCCAATCGCTAGGGCAAGGGTGAAGAGGAAACCATTGAAAAATTGTCCAAAATCCTGAAAATAGGCTGTCCAAGATGATAAATCTGTCATAGGGTATCCTCCTTAATCTGCGGTATGACTAGATGGTTTGAGCTTGTAACGGTCATAAAGTTTCTGCAAACTACCATCCTTGCTCCATTTAGTAACCAAGTTATCAAGATAGTCGTTGAGCTCTGTATTTGATTTCTTGGTAACAATACCGTAGTCAGATGGCTTGAAACTATCATCTAGTAGTGCTGTCCGTTTATTAGTGTAGCCAGATAGAATAGAGCGGTCAACGGAAAAGGCATCGATACGATGAGCGTGCAGGGAAGTAATCAATTCTGGGTAGGAACCAAGTTCGACGAATTTAAACTTCAGACCTTTCTTTTTACCCAGTTCAGTAATTAGGCGTTGGGTGATAGAACCTTGGGCGACTCCGATGGTTTTGCCGTTTAGGTCCTCAATCTTTTTGATTTTGGCAGATTTATTGACCAAAAATCCAGAAGCGTCTGTGTAGTAGGGACTGGTAAAGTTGTAGAGTTTTTTGCGTTCGTCCGTGATGGTAAAGGTCGCGATATCCATATCGACCTGTTCATTGTCTAGAAGGGGGCGCGGGTTTGTGCTGTAACCGGCACATAGCGAATCTTGACCTTGAGTTCATCAGCTACCATCTTGGCCAAGTCGGTTTCGATACCAGAATAAGTACCGGTCTTGGGATCTTTGTAACCAAAATTGGGAACGTCTTGTTTGACACCGACAACCAGTTCGCCTCTTTTTTGAATGTCTGCGATACTAGTATCAGCCTGGACTGGTTTGGCAGCAGCAAGGCCGAAAAGGCTAATCAATAATGCTGATAAAAAGAATTTTTTTTTCATAGGCGCCTCCTTATTTGACTTTGTCACTTTCGTGGTTGATAATTTTGCTGAGGAATTGTTGGGCACGAGGTTCGCTTGGATTGTCAAAAAAGTTATCGACATCTGTCATATCTACTAAAACTTCTCCGTCGGCCATAAAGATAATGCGGTCCGCAACCTCTCGAGCAAAGCCCATTTCGTGGGTAACGATGATCATGTTCATCCCATCATGCGCCAGTTTCTGCATAACTGCTAGAACATCTCCGATAGTCTCAGGATCAAGAGCAGATGTTGGTTCATCAAAGAGGAGGAGTTCCGGATGCATAGCAAGACCACGAGCGATGGCGATCCGCTGTTTTTGTCCACCAGATAGCATGGCGGGATAGGAATCTTTCTTGTCCCACATATTTACAAATTCCAGATATTTTTGGGCGGTTTTTTCAGCTTCTTTTTTATCAATTCCTAGAACTTTAATGGGCGCAAGTGTCACGTTTTCTAACACAGTTTTGTGTGTATAAAGGTTAAAATGTTGAAAAACCATGCCGACTTCCTTGCGAAGAGGTACCAAATCTTTCTGGCTGGCACCAGCAACTTGGTGCCCATTGACTAGGAGACTTCCTTTGTCAACAGCCTCTAAACCATTGATCGTACGGATAAGAGTGGACTTCCCAGAGCCAGAAGGTCCAAGCAGGACAACAACTTGTCCTTTTTCAAAACGGAGATTGATGTTGCGGAGTGCGTGGTAGTCTCCGTAATATTTTTCGACGTTTTTAAATTCTACTAAAGCCATGAGAGATCTCCTTTATGTTAGATTTTATAACACGATTCTACAATAAAAGAATGTTCTTGTCAAACCATATCTGAAAAAATTCACTATAGTGAAATAAGAACAGGACAAATCGATCGGGACAGTCAAATCGATTTCTAACAATATTTTAGAAGTAGAGGTGTACTATTCTAGTTTCAATATACTATAAAATGTTATAAAAAAGCAATCTGGATAGAGAAAACGTCTAAATCATGTTATAATGAAGCAATAGAATTCTTAGAAAGAGTGGATGTCTTTTTGATAACACCTACTTATGAATGGCAGTTTGCCCTGCAGGTAGAAGATGCGGATTTTACAAAGATAGCCAAGAAGGCTGGACTGGGTCCTGAGGTGGCTCGGTTATTGTTTGAGAGAGGGATTCAGGACCAAGAAAGTCTGAAGAAGTTTTTAGAACCTTCCTTGGAGGACTTACATGATGCTTATCTGCTCCATGATATGGACAAGGCAGTGGAGCGGATTCGTCAGGCTATTGAAGAAGGGGAAAATATTCTCGTTTATGGAGACTATGATGCGGATGGCATGACTTCGGCTTCTATTGTGAAGGAAAGTTTGGAACAACTTGGTGCTGAGTGCCGAGTTTACCTGCCAAATCGTTTTACCGATGGCTATGGCCCTAATGCTAGTGTTTATAAATACTTTATCGAGCAAGAAGGGATTTCCTTGATTGTGACGGTGGACAATGGGGTTGCTGGTCATGAGGCTATTGCATTGGCTCAGTCTATGGGAGTAGATGTCATTGTCACAGACCATCATTCCATGCCTGAAACCCTGCCAGATGCTTATGCTATTGTCCATCCTGAACATCCAGATGCGGATTATCCTTTTAAATATTTGGCTGGTTGTGGAGTTGCTTTCAAGTTGGCTTGTGCCCTGTTAGAAGAAGTGCAAGTGGAATTGCTTGATTTGGTCGCTATTGGAACTATTGCAGATATGGTGAGTCTGACGGATGAAAATCGTATCTTAGTTCAATATGGTCTGGAAATGTTGGGTCATACCCAGCGCATTGGTCTGCAAGAAATGCTGGACATGGCTGGGATTGGTGCCAACGAAGTAACAGAAGAAACGGTTGGTTTCCAGATTGCTCCTCGTTTGAATGCCTTGGGTCGCTTGGATGATCCCAATCCTGCCATTGATTTGTTGACTGGATTTGATGATGAGGAAGCGCATGAGATTGCCCTTATAATTCACCAGAAAAACGAAGAGCGCAAGGAAATCGTTCAGTCTATCTATGAAGAAGCCAAGACCATGGTGGATCCTGAGAAGAAGGTTCAGGTCTTGGCCAAGGAAGGCTGGAATCCTGGGGTTCTAGGAATCGTGGCTGGTCGTTTATTGGAAGAATTGGGACAGACAGTCATTGTTCTTAATATAGAAGACGGTCGTGCCAAGGGCAGTGCTCGTAGTGTGGAAGCGGTCGATATTTTTGAAGCTCTGGATCCCCATCGAGACCTCTTCATCGCCTTTGGAGGTCATGCAGGTGCAGCGGGTATGACGTTGGAAGTTGAGCAACTCTCAGATTTATCTCAGGTTTTGGAAGATTATGTTCGTGAAAAAGGTGCAGATGCTGGTGGCAAGAATAAGTTAAACCTAGATGAAGAGTTGGATTTGGAGGCACTTAGCTTGGAAACGGTCAAAAGTTTTGAACGTTTAGCTCCTTTTGGAATGGATAATCAGAAACCTATTTTTTATATCAAGAATTTTCAGGTCGAAAGTGCTCGTACTATGGGGGCAGGTAATGCCCATCTAAAGCTGAAAATTTCCAAGGGTGAGGCGAGTTTTGAAGTGGTAGCCTTTGGTCAAGGCAGATGGGCGACAGAGTTTTCTCAAACCAAGAATCTAGAGTTAGCGGTTAAATTGTCTGTCAACCAATGGAATGGCCAAACTGCCCTCCAGTTGATGATGGTGGATGCGCGAGTGGAAGGTGTTCAACTTTTTAACATTCGTGGAAAAAATGCAGTCTTGCCAGAAGGTGTTCCAGTCTTGGATTTTCCTGGAGAACTGCCAAATCTTGCGGCTAGTGAAGCTGTTGTCGTAAAAAACATTCCAGAGGATATTACTCAGCTGAAGACCATTTTTCAGGAACAGCATTTCTCTGCTGTCTATTTCAAAAATGATATTGACAAGGCTTATTATCTGACAGGTTATGGGACTAGAGATCAGTTTGCCAAATTGTACAAGACTATTTACCGGTTCCCAGAGTTTGATATTCGCTACAAGCTGAAAGATTTGACTGCATATCTTAATATTCAACAAATCTTGCTGGTCAAGATGATTCAAGTATTTGAAGAACTAGGCTTTGTGACGATAAAAGATGGTGTGATGACAGTCAATAAAGAGGCGCCAAAGCGGGAGATAGGAGAAAGTCAAATTTACCAAAATCTCAAACAAACCGTTAAAGACCAAGAAATGATGGCGCTGGGTACGGTGCAAGAAATTTATGATTTTTTGATGGAAAAAGAGTAGAAGTTAGGAAAGAGTTGGGAAATCAACTCTTTTTTGAAAACAGACCTTCATTTTGAAAATCATCAAAAAAATGGTATAATGGTAGGAAAAGATTCGGCTGAAAGTATCAGAACTTTTAGAATAAGAGGGTAGAATTGCCCTATAATCAAGATAAACTAAGATTTTGGAGGAAAAATGAGTAATATCAGTTTAACAACACTTGGTGGTGTGCGTGAGAATGGAAAAAATATGTACATTGCTGAAATTGGAGAGTCCATTTTTGTTTTGAATGTAGGGTTAAAATATCCTGAAAATGAACAATTAGGGGTCGATGTGGTGATTCCAAACATGGATTACCTTTTTGAAAATAGCGACCGTATTGCTGGGGTTTTCTTGACCCACGGGCATGCGGATGCCATTGGTGCTCTACCGTATCTCTTGGCAGAGGCTAAAGTTCCTGTATTTGGGTCTGAGTTGACCATTGAGTTGGCAAAGCTCTTTGTCAAAGGAAATGATGCCGTTAAGAAATTTAATGATTTCCATGTCATTGATGAGAATACGGAGATTGATTTTGGTGGGACAGTGGTTTCCTTCTTCCCTACGACTTACTCCGTTCCAGAGAGTCTGGGAATTGTCTTGAAGACATCGGAAGGAAGCATCGTTTATACAGGTGACTTCAAATTTGACCAAACGGCTAGTGAATCTTATGCAACTGATTTTGCTCGTTTGGCAGAGATTGGTCGTGACGGCGTCCTGGCTCTCCTCAGTGATTCGGCCAATGCAGACAGCAATATTCAGGTGGCTAGTGAAAGTGAAGTTAGGGATGAAATTACCCAAACTATTGCTGACTGGGAAGGTCGTATCATCGTTGCAGCTGTTTCCAGTAATCTTTCTCGTATTCAGCAGATTTTTGACGCTGCGGATAAAACAGGTCGACGTATCGTCTTGACAGGATTTGATATTGAAAATATCGTCCGCACAGCGATTCGTCTTAAGAAGTTGTCTTTAGCCAACGAAATTCTCTTGATTAAGCCTAAAGATATGTCTCGATTTGAAGACCATGAGTTGATTATTCTTGAGACAGGTCGTATGGGTGAACCTATCAATGGACTTCGTAAGATGTCGATTGGTCGCCATCGTTATGTAGAAATCAAGGATGGGGACCTGGTCTATATTGCTACGGCTCCGTCTATTGCTAAAGAAGCCTTTGTTGCGCGTGTGGAAAATATGATTTATCAGGCAGGTGGGGTTGTCAAATTGATTACCCAAAGTTTACATGTATCAGGGCACGGAAATGTGCGTGATTTGCAGCTGATGATCAATCTTTTGCAACCTAAGTACCTCTTCCCTGTCCAAGGGGAGTATCGTGAGTTGGATGCTCACGCTAAGGCTGCCATGGCAGTTGGGATGTTGCCAGAACGCATCTTCATTCCTAAAAAGGGGACGACCATGGCTTACGAGAATGGAGACTTTGTTCCAGCTGGATCGGTTTCAGCAGGAGATATCTTGATTGATGGGAATGCCATTGGTGATGTTGGAAATGTTGTTCTTCGTGACCGTAAGGTCTTGTCAGAGGATGGAATTTTCATCGTGGCTATTACAGTCAACCGTCGTGAGAAGAAAATTGTGGCTAGGGCTCGTGTTCACACGCGTGGATTTGTTTATCTCAAGAAGAGTCGCGATATTCTCCGTGAAAGTTCAGAATTGATTACCCAAACGGTAGAAGAGTATCTTCAAGGAGATGACTTTGACTGGGCAGATCTTAAAGGGAAGGTTCGAGATAATTTGACCAAGTATCTCTTTGACCAAACCAAGCGTCGCCCAGCCATTTTACCAGTAGTCATGGAAGCAAAATAATCGTTAAAATAAACAGAGAGAAAGTCGAGTTTCGGCTTTTTCTTATAGAAAAATAGAAGGAGAAAATCATGGCAGTAATGAAAATCGAGTATTACTCACAAGTATTGGATATGGAGTGGGGGGTGAATGTCCTCTACCCTGATGCCAATCGAGTGGAAGAACCAGAGTGTGAAGATATTCCCGTCTTGTACCTTTTGCACGGGATGTCTGGCAATCATAATAGTTGGCTTAAGCGGACCAATGTAGAACGCTTGCTTCGAGGAACTAATCTCATCGTTGTTATGCCCAATACCAGCAATGGTTGGTACACCGATACCCAGTATGGTTTTGACTACTACACGGCTCTAGCAGAGGAATTGCCACAGGTTCTGAAACGCTTCTTCCCTAATATGACTAGCAAGCGTGAAAAGACCTTTATCGCTGGTCTTTCTATGGGAGGCTACGGCTGTTTCAAACTGGCTCTTGCGACAAATCGTTTTTCTCATGCAGCTAGCTTTTCAGGTGCATTGAGCTTTCAAGATTTTTCTCCTGAGAGTCAAAATCTGGGAACGCCAGCCTACTGGAGAGGTGTTTTTGGAGAGATTAAAGACTGGACAACTAGTCCCTATTCTCTTGAAAGTCTGGCTAAAAAATCGGATAAAAAGACCAAACTTTGGGCGTGGTGTGGCGAACAGGATTTCTTGTACGAAGCCAATAATCTTGCAGTGAAAAATCTCAAAAAACTAGGTTTTGATGTGACCTATAGCCATAGCGCTGGAACTCACGAGTGGTACTACTGGGAAAAACAATTGGAAGTTTTTTTAACAACCCTACCAATTGATTTCAAATTAGAAGAGAGACTGACTTAGTTTGAACTTCAGCATAGGGGAAGTAGAACTAAAATAAAATATGTTTTCACTAGACTTTTCAAACGAAAGTAGTAGAATAGTAATAAAATACTGGAGGAAAGAGAGTAGGAAATGTACCGTTATCAAATTGGCATTCCCACATTAGAATATGATCAGTTTGTCAAAGAACATGAATTAGCCAATGTATTACAAAGTAGTGCTTGGGAGGAAGTTAAGTCTAATTGGCAACATGAGAAGTTTGGTGTTTACAGGGAAGAAAAATTACTGGCGACAGCTAGTATTTTGATTAGAACTCTTCCGCTAGGCTATAAAATGTTTTACATCCCAAGAGGACCTATATTGGATTATGGGGATAAAGAACTCTTGAATTTTGCCATTCAGTCTATTAAGTCCTATGCTCGCAGTAAGAGAGCGGTTTTTGTGACTTTTGACCCAAGTATTTGCCTATCTCAAAGTTTAATCAATCAGGAAAAGACAGAATTTCCTGAAAATCTGGCTATTATTGATAGTTTGCAACAAATGGGAGTAAGGTGGTCAGGAAAAACGGAGGAAATGGGAGACACCATTCAACCTCGTATTCAGGCGAAAATATACAAGGAAAATTTTGAAGAAGATAAACTTTCCAAGTCAACAAAACAGGCTATTCGAACAGCACGAAACAAAGGGCTTGAGATTCAATATGGTGGACTGGAACTATTAGATTCATTTTCGGAGTTGATGAAAAAAACTGAGAAGCGAAAAGAGATTCATTTGAGGAATGAAGCCTATTATAAAAAATTGTTAGATAATTTTAAGGACAAGGCCTATATCACCTTGGCCACCTTGGATGTTTCTAAACGTTCGCAAGAGTTAGAAGAACAGTTAGCGAAAAATAGAGCCTTGGAAGAGACCTTTACTGAGTCGACTCGAATTTCAAAAGTAGAAGCGCAGAAGAAGGAAAAAGAACGTTTGTTAGAGGAATTGACCTTCTTGCAGGAATATATAGATGTAGGTCAAGCGAGAGTTCCTTTAGCGGCTACTTTGAGTTTGGAATTTGGTACTACCTCTGTCAATATATATGCTGGTATGGATGATGATTTTAAACGTTACAATGCACCAATTTTAACATGGTATGAAACGGCTCGCTATGCCTTTGAGCGAGGTATGGTCTGGCAAAATTTAGGTGGTGTTGAAAACTCTCTCAATGGTGGACTTTATCATTTTAAGGAAAAATTTAATCCAACGATTGAAGAATACTTGGGTGAATTTACAATGCCCACTCATCCTCTCTATCCTCTGTTAAGACTTGCTCTTGATTTCCGTAAAACATTAAGAAAAAAACATAGAAAGTAAGTATATGGCACTAACAACACTCACGAAAGAAGAGTTTCAGACTTATTCTGATCAGGTTTCTTCTCGTTCCTTTATGCAATCTGTCCAGATGGGGGATTTGCTAGAAAAAAGAGGGGCTCGAATTGTTTATCTTGCTTTGAAACAAGAAGGAGAAATTCAAGTTGCAGCTCTGGTTTATAGCTTGCCCATGCTGGGTGGTCTGCATATGGAACTCAATTCGGGGCCGATTTATACCCAACAAGATGCTCTTCCAGTTTTTTATGCAGAGTTAAAAGAATATGCCAAGCAAAATGGTGTATTAGAGTTGCTTGTAAAACCTTATGAAACTTATCAAACTTTTGATAGCCAAGGTAATCCAATAGATGCTGAGAAAAAAAGTATTATTCAAGGTTTGACTGATTTAGGTTATCAATTTGATGGCTTAACAACAGGTTACCCAGGTGGAGAACCAGATTGGTTATACTATAAAGATTTAACTGAATTAACTGAAAAGAGTTTGCTTAAAAGTTTTAGCAAAAAGGGTAAACCCTTGGTGAAAAAGGCTGAAACCTTTGGCATTCGGTTGAAAAAGTTAAAACGTGAAGAACTATCGATTTTTAAGAATATAACAAAAGAAACCTCTGAACGTAGAGAATATAGTGATAAAAGTTTAGAATATTATGAGCATTTTTATGATACTTTTGGAGAACAAGCGGAGTTTCTCATAGCAAGCTTGAATTTTTCGGACTATATGAGCAAATTGCAAGGTGAACAAAGTAAACTAGAAGAAAACTTGGACAAGTTGCGACTTGATTTGAGTAAAAATCCTCATTCTGAGAAAAAACAAAATCAACTGAGAGAATATTCTAGTCAATTTGAAACGTTTGAAGTTCGAAAAGCAGAAGCGCGAGACTTGATTGAAAAATATGGAGAAGAAGATATTGTTTTAGCTGGGAGTTTATTTGTTTATATGCCTCAGGAAACGACTTATCTCTTTAGTGGTTCCTACACTGAGTTTAATAAGTTCTATGCCCCTGCACTGCTTCAAAAATATGTTATGTTGGAAAGCATAAAACGTGGAATACCTAAATACAACTTCCTAGGCATTCAAGGGATTTTTGATGGAAGTGATGGTGTTTTGCGTTTTAAACAGAATTTTAATGGCTATATTGTACGCAAAGCAGGTACTTTCCGTTACCATCCATCGCCTTTAAAATACAAAGCTATCCAGTTACTCAAAAAAATAGTAGGACGTTAAGATGAAAAAGTCAGTATTTAGATTTCTTTTAGCTTCTTTTAGTAAAATAATTTTTATTTGCTAGAAAGGTGGAGAGACATGCGCTGGCTTTTTCGTTTGATAGGGGCTTTCTTTTCTTTTGTGTGGCGTTTGTTTTGGCGTCTGGTTTGGATAGTTGTGCTCTTATGTGTGCTTGCTTTCGGACTTCTCTGGTATCTGAACGGGGATTTTCAAGGAGCGCTAAAGCAAGCAGAACGGTCAGTAAAAATTGGTCAACAAAGTATTGACCAATGGGAGAAAACAGGGCAACTGCCTAAGTTAAGCCAGACAGATAGTCACCAGCATTCTGAAGGAAGGTGGCCACAGGTCTCTGCTCGTATTTACCTGGATCCGCAGATGGATTCACGCTTTCAAGAGGCTTATTTAGAAGCAATCCAGAACTGGAATCAAACTGGTGCTTTTAACTTTGAACTCGTGACTGAGTCTAGTAAGGCGGATATTACGGCTACGGAGATGAACGACGGAGGCACTCCTGTGGCAGGAGAGGCGGAAAGTCAAACTAATCTCTTAACAGGGCAATTCTTGTCCGTAACGGTGCGGTTGAATCATTATTATTTGTCCAATCCATACTATGGCTACTCCTATGAACGCCTTGTCCATACGGCAGAACATGAGTTAGGTCATGCGATTGGCTTGGACCATACAGATGAGAAGTCTGTCATGCAACCAGCAGGTTCCTTTTATGGTATCCAGGAAGAGGATGTTGCAAACCTCCGAAAAATATATGAGACTAGTGAGTAGGGTACTATCTTTCCCTACTTTTTTTGCTATAATGGAACTATGAACAACTTGATTAAATCAAAACTAGAGCTCTTGCCGACCAGCCCTGGTTGCTACATTCATAAGGATAAAAATGGCACCATTATCTATGTAGGAAAGGCTAAAAATCTGCGTAATCGAGTACGGTCCTATTTTCGTGGAAGTCATGATACCAAGACAGAGGCTCTGGTGTCTGAAATTGTGGATTTTGAATTTATTGTTACGGAGTCTAATATTGAGGCACTTCTCCTAGAAATCAACCTGATCAAGGAAAACAAGCCCAAGTACAATATCATGCTCAAGGATGACAAGTCCTATCCTTTCATCAAAATCACCAATGAGCGCTATCCACGCTTGATTATCACTCGTCAGGTCAAAAAGGACGGAGGTCTTTATTTTGGACCTTATCCCGATGTGGGGGCAGCCAATGAAATCAAGCGGTTGCTGGATCGGATATTCCCTTTTCGTAAGTGTACCAACCCGCCCTCTAAGGTCTGTTTTTATTACCATATCGGCCAGTGTATGGCTCACACCATCTGTAAGAAGGATGAGGCTTATTTCAAGTCTATGGCCCAGGAGGTTTCTGATTTTCTGAAAGGGCAGGATAACAAAATCATTGATGAGCTAAAGGGCAAAATGGCAGCGGCAGCCCAGACTATGGAGTTTGAACGTGCGGCGGAATACCGTGACCTGATTCAGGCTATTGGAACGCTTCGAACCAAGCAACGGGTCATGGCTAAGGATCTCCAAAATCGCGATGTCTTTGGCTACTATGTGGATAAGGGCTGGATGTGTGTGCAGGTTTTCTTTGTTCGTCAGGGCAAGCTCATCGAGCGCGATGTCAATCTCTTCCCCTACTTCAATGATCCAGATGAGGATTTCTTGACCTATGTGGGACAATTCTATCAAGAAAAATCTCACCTAGTTCCCAATGAGGTACTGATTCCGCAGGATATTGACGAAGAGGCTGTCAAGGCCTTGGTGGATTCCAAGATTCTTAAGCCTCAACGTGGAGAGAAAAAGCAGCTGGTCAATTTAGCTATAAAAAATGCCCGTGTTAGCCTAGAGCAGAAGTTCAACCTGCTAGAGAAATCTGTCGAGAAGACCCAAGGAGCTATTGAAAATCTAGGACGCTTGCTTCAAATCCCAACCCCAGTTCGCATCGAGTCCTTCGATAACTCCAACATCATGGGAACTAGTCCTGTTTCAGCCATGGTGGTCTTTGTCAACGGCAAGCCTAGTAAGAAGGATTACCGTAAGTATAAAATCAAGACCGTAGTCGGGCCAGACGACTATGCCAGTATGCGAGAGGTCATTCGCAGACGCTATGGTCGAGTACAGCGTGAGGCTTTGACTCCTCCAGATTTGATTGTGATTGATGGGGGGCAAGGTCAAGTCAATATTGCTAAGCAAGTCATCCAAGAAGAACTGGGCTTGGATATTCCAATTGCAGGTCTGCAAAAGAATGATAAGCACCAAACCCATGAATTGCTCTTTGGAGATCCGCTGGAAGTGGTGGACTTGTCTCGCAATTCTCAGGAATTTTTCCTCCTCCAACGCATCCAAGATGAGGTGCACCGCTTTGCCATCACCTTCCACCGCCAACTGCGCTCCAAAAATTCTTTCTCATCTCAATTGGATGGGATTGATGGTCTGGGACCTAAACGCAAGCAAAATCTTATGAAGCATTTCAAGTCTTTGACCAAAATCAAGGAAGCCAGTGTGGATGAGATTGTCGAAGTTGGGGTACCTAGAGTCGTTGCAGAGGCTGTGCAAAGAAAGTTGAACCCGCAGGGAGAAGCCTTGCCTCAAGTAGCAGAAGAAAGAGTAGATTACCAAACGGAAGGAAACCACAATAAACCATAAAATCGCAATTTTATCAGATATTCATGGCAATGTGACGGCGCTAGAAGCAGTGATTGCAGATGCTAAAAATCAAGGAGTCAGTGAATACTGGCTTCTGGGAGATATTTTTCTTCCTGGTCCAGGCGCAAATGACTTAGTCGCCCTGCTAAAGGACCTTCCTATCACAGCAAGTGTTCGAGGCAATTGGGATGATCGTGTCCTTGAGGCTTTAGATGGGCAATATGGCTTAGAAGACCCACAGGAAGTTCAGCTCTTGCGTATGACACAGTATTTGATGGAGCGAATGGATCCTGCAACGATTGTCTGGCTACGAAGCTTGCCTTTGCTGGAAAAGAAAGAAATTGACGGATTGCGCTTTTCTATCTCTCATAATTTACCTGACAAAAACTATGGTGGTGACTTGCTAGTTGAGAATGATACAGAGAAATTTGACCAACTGCTAGATGCGGAAACGGACGTGGCAGTTTATGGTCATGTTCACAAGCAGTTGCTTCGTTATGGTAGTCAAGGGCAACAAATCATCAATCCAGGGTCGATTGGCATGCCCTATTTTAATTGGGAGGCGTTAAAAAATCACCGTGCCCAGTATGCCGTGATAGAGGTTGAAGATGGGGAATTGGTAAATATCCTATTTCGTAAAGTCGCTTATGATTACGAGGCTGAGTTAGAATTTGCCAAATCCAAGGGGCTTCCCTTTATCGAAATGTATGAAGAACTACGTCGTGAAGATAACTATCAGAGGCACAATCTGGAACTATTAGCAAGCTTAATAGAAAAGCATAGGTATGTAGAGGATGTGAAGAATTTTTTTGATTTTTTGTAAGAGTTTCCTAAAATAACCAATGCAAACTAAAAAAGCGATTGGCTGATCCCATCGCTTTTAGTATATCTTATACTCAATGAAAATCAAAGAGCAAACTAGGAAGCTAGCCGTAGGTTGCTCAAAGCACAGCTTTGAGGTTGCAGATAAAGCTGACGTGGTTTGAAGAGATTTTCGAAGAGTGTTATTGTAACTGAGATTGATCTGGGAGGTAAGAACCACCTAGATAGGTATTGCTGAGTTTTTCAAGGGTTCCGTCTTGATAGAGTTCTTTGAGCGCTTTATCAAATTGCTCTTTAAACTCTTTTTGGTCGCTTGAGAAAATGATATAATTGCTGGGGCTATCTGCAGAAGGTAAATCAACGACTGAGAGGTCTAAACCACGGTCCTTGATAATCTTTTGAACGGATACCTTGTCAAAAACTAGGAAATCAAACTCTCCGTTAGCAAGGTCTAGGATTCGTTTACCAATATCCTCACCAGAAAAATTAATTGTAGCGGGATTATCAGTGTGTTTCTGATTCCAGTTATTGATGAATTGAGCGTTAGAAGTTCCGGTATCCTCTTGTGTTGTTTTACCAGCGATCTGGTCAAGAGAAGTCAAAGGATTTTTCTTGTTGCTGACAAGGACGAGGGGATTGTTGGAAATTGGAAGCGAGTAAAGGTATTTTTCAGCACGCTCTTTTGTGTAACTCAAGTTATTGGCCGCAGCCTGATAGTGACCAGAATCAAGTCCTGGGAAGATACTTTCCCAGGCGGTTCTTTGAAATTGAATCTCGTAGTCGCTGAGTTTTTCATCTACTGCCTTTAGAACTTCGATATCGAAGCCTGTCAGATTGCCTTTATCTTCGTAGTCAAATGGTGGCACGTCGCCAGCTGTAGCAAGGACGATTGTCTTTTGAGCGCTAGTCTCTTTGGGTGTAGCTTGATTCCCACAGGCAACCAAAAATGGTAGGATAGCTAGTAATAGGCTAAATTTTTTCATACTGTCTCCATTCAAATGTAAAGTACTTGCTAGTTTATCAGAAACTTTCCTGATAAACCAATATATATCTTTTATGTCTGTGATAGAAAAACTTAATCATGAAAAATCCCTGCAAGCTCTTTCAAATTATGGTAGAATGGAAGCAGTAGAATTAGAAAAGGAAATCGATTATGAAATTTCTTGAATTAAATAAAAAACGTCATGCGACCAAGCATTTCACTGATAAGCCTGTTGATCCAAAAGATGTGCGTACGGCTATCGAAATTGCAACCTTGGCGCCAAGCGCCCACAACAGCCAGCCTTGGAAATTTGTAGTTGTTCGTGAGAAAAATGCTGAACTGGCAAAGTTGGCTTATGGTTCAAACTTTGAGCAGGTATCATCAGCACCTGTAACCATTGCCCTATTTACAGATACAGACCTTGCCAAACGCGCTCGTAAGATTGCCCGAGTTGGTGGTGCTAACAATTTCTCAGAAGAACAACTTCAATACTTCATGAAAAATTTGCCAGCTGAATTTGCACGCTACAATGAACAACAAGTCAGCGACTACCTAGCACTCAATGCAGGTTTGGTTGCTATGAACTTGGTTCTCGCTCTTACAGACCAAGGAATTGGTTCCAATATTATCCTTGGTTTTGACAAATCAAAAGTCAATGAGGTTTTGGAAATTGAAGACCGTTTCCGCCCAGAACTCTTGATCACAGTGGGTTACACAGACGACAAATTGGAACCAAGCTACCGCTTGCCAGTAGATGAAATCATCGAAAAAAGATAGGAAGAAGAAAAAATGATAGCAATTGATTTTACAGCAGAAGTAGAAAAACGCAAAGAAGACCTCTTGGCTGACTTGTTTAGCCTTTTGGAAATCAACTCAGAACGTGATGATAGCAAGGCTGATGCCCAACATCCATTTGGACCTGGTCCAGTAAAAGCCTTGGAAAAATTCCTTGAAATCGCAGACCGTGATGGTTATCCAACTAAAAATGTTGATAACTATGCAGGACATTTTGAGTTTGGTGATGGAGAAGAAGTTCTCGGAATCTTTGCCCATATGGACGTGGTTCCAGCTGGTAGCGGTTGGGACACAGACCCTTACACACCAACTATCAAAGATGGTCGCCTTTATGCGCGTGGTGCTTCAGATGACAAGGGACCTACAACAGCTTGCTACTATGGTTTGAAAATCATCAAAGAATTGGGCCTTCCAACTTCTAAGAAAGTTCGCTTCATCGTTGGAACAGACGAAGAATCAGACTGGGCAGATATGGACTACTACTTCGAGCACGTAGGACTCGCCAAGCCAGACTTTGGTTTCTCACCAGATGCTGAATTTCCAATCATCAATGGTGAAAAAGGAAACATCACGGAATACCTCCACTTTGCAGGTGAAAATACAGGTGCAGCCCGTCTTCACAGCTTTACAGGTGGTTTACGTGAAAATATGGTACCAGAATCAGCAACAGCAGTCGTTTCAGGTGACTTGACAGACTTGCAAGCTAAACTAGATGCCTTTGTTGCAGAACACAAACTTAGAGGAGAACTCCAAGAAGAAGCTGGCCAATACAAGGTGACGATCATTGGTAAATCAGCCCACGGTGCTATGCCTGCTTCAGGTGTCAATGGCGCAACTTACCTTGCCCTCTTCCTCAGCCAGTTTGGCTTTGCTGGTCCAGCCAAAGACTACCTTGACATCGCAGGTAAAATTCTCTTGAACGATCATGAGGGTGAAAATCTCAAGATTGCTCATGTGGATGAAAAGATGGGTGCTCTTTCTATGAATGCCGGCGTCTTCCGCTTCGATGAAACAAGTGCTGATAATACCATTGCCCTTAACATCCGCTATCCAAAAGGAACAAGTCCAGAACAAATCAAGTCAATCCTAGAAAACTTGCCAGTTGCTTCTGTCAGTCTATCAGAACATGGTCATACCCCTCACTATGTGCCAATGGAAGATCCACTTGTGCAAACCTTGTTGAATGTCTATGAAAAACAAACAGGCCTACAAGGTCATGAACAAGTCATCGGTGGTGGAACCTTTGGTCGCTTGTTAGAGCGCGGAGTTGCCTATGGTGCTATGTTCCCAGACTCAATTGATACCATGCACCAAGCCAATGAATTTATTGCCTTGGACGATCTCTTCCGAGCAGCAGCAATTTATGCCGAAGCTATTTACGAATTGATCAAATAAAACGATAGAAGTCTGAGATCTTATGCTTGGACTTCTTTTTGGAGGGAAAGTAGATGTCTCAAATCGAAAGAATCAAACAGGCTATCATGGCGGATTCACAGAATGCCAGCTATACAGAGCGTGGCATTGAGCCTCTCTTTGCAGCGCCAAAAACTGCTCGCATCAATATCATCGGTCAGGCTCCGGGACTTAAAACTCAAGAAGCAGGCCTTTACTGGAAAGATAAAAGTGGTGACCGCTTGCGGGACTGGCTAGGTGTGGATGAAGATACCTTTTACAATTCAGGTTATTTTGCTGTTTTGCCTATGGATTTCTACTTTCCAGGACATGGCAAGTCGGGTGATCTTCCGCCTCGTACAGGTTTTGCAGAAAAATGGCATCCGCAGCTCTTACAGGAATTGCCTGATATTCAGTTAACCCTCTTGATTGGGCAATATGCCCAAGCCTACTATTTACAGGAGAAAATCAGTGGGAAGGTAACGGAGAGGGTGAAACACTATAAAGACTATCTGCCAGCCTATTTTCCGCTAGTTCACCCATCACCACGAAATCAAATCTGGATGGCCAAAAATCCTTGGTTTGAGGCAGAAGTAGTGCCAGATTTGAAAAAAAGAATTAAAACCATTTTATAGTCAATGAAAATCAAAGAGCAAACTAGGAAGCTAGTCGTAGGCTGCTCAAAGTACAGCTTTGAGGTTGCAGATAAAACTGACGAAGTCGGTAACATACGCACGGTAAGGCGACGCTGACGTGGTTTGAAGAGATTTTCGAAGAGTATTAGAAGAAAAAGAATGAAAGAAATAGCCTTTGACGCATTTTACCAGCTTTACCAAAACGACCAGCTTTCTCTAGTGGATGTGAGAGAAGTGGATGAGTTTGCAGCTCTTCATTTAGAAGGTGCCCACAACCTACCGCTTAGTCAATTGGCTGATAGTTATGATTAATTGGACAAAGATCGCTTGCATTATATTATTTGCAAATCTGGAATGAGATCGGCGCGTGCTTGCCAATTCCTGTTAGAACAAGGTTATAATGTTATCAATGTCCAGGGTGGCATGTTAGCCTTTGAAGAACTTTAAAATTTTGCATTTCTCCTACTTGGTGTGGACTGGGTAGGAGAGTTTTTATTTTTAGATAATTCTTATTTTTAAGAAAATTGAAAACATTTAATATTTGCCTCGTGATGCTTTTTTCAGACTCCTAATCGTGGTATACTAGGTCAGTATTTTATAAATATGAAGGAGATTTTTATGGCTAAAAAAGGTACCCTAACAGGTTTGCTCCTGTTTGGAATATTTTTTGGTGCGGGGAACTTGATTTTTCCGCCTTCTCTAGGTGCTCTATCTGGAGAACATTTTCTTCCTGCCATCGCAGGTTTTGTCTTTTCAGGCGTTGGTATCGCCGTCTTGACCCTTATTATTGGAACGCTAAATCCTAAAGGATATATCTACGAGATTTCAACGAAGATAGCGCCTTGGTTTGCGACTCTTTACCTCTCAGTTCTTTACTTGTCAATCGGTCCATTCTTTGCTACCCCACGTACTGCTACAACAGCTTACGAAGTAGGGATTAGCCCCCTTTTGTCGGATGCAAATAAAGGACTTGGCTTGATTGTATTTACGGTTCTGTATTTTGCGGCAGCCTATTTGATTTCGCTTAATCCATCAAAAATCTTAGACCGCATTGGACGTATTTTAACGCCAGTCTTTGCAATTTTGATTGTTATCTTGGTCGTTCTGGGAGCTATCAAATATGGTGGAACAAGTCCTCAAGCTGCTTCAGCTGCTTATCAAGCTTCTGCCTTTGGTACAGGTTTCCTAGAAGGTTACAATACCTTGGACGCCCTTGCCTCAGTGGCCTTTAGCGTAATCGCAGTTCAAACCTTGAAACAACTTGGATTTTCAAGTAAGAAAGAATACATTTCAACTATTTGGGTTGTTGGTATCGTTGTTGCCCTTGCCTTCAGCGCTCTTTACATCGGTTTAGGTTTTCTTGGAAATCATTTCCCAGTACCAGCTGAAGCGATGAAGGGTGGAACACCAGGTGTTTACATCTTGTCACAAGCCACTCAAGAAATCTTTGGCTCAACAGCTCAACTCTTCCTTGCAGCTATGGTTACCGTAACCTGCTTCACAACGACTGTTGGTTTGATTGTGTCAACAGCTGAGTTCTTTAATGAGCGCTTCCCACAAATCAGCTACAAGGTTTATGCGACAGCCTTTACCTTGATTGGATTTGCTATTGCCAATTTGGGTCTTGATGCGATTATCAAGTACTCAATTCCAGTACTGGTTATCTTGTACCCAATCACGATTGCTATCGTTATGATTGTCATTGTCAACAAATTTGTTGCCCTTTCAAAACCAGGTATGCAGTTGACAATTGCTGTGGTTACAGTTATTGCCATTGCAAGCGTACTAGGAAGCTCGTTTAAGGTTGAGTTTCTTGCAAATCTTGTTAGCGTTCTTCCTTTTGCCAAGGCATCTCTCCCATGGTTGGTGCCAGCCATTGTTGGAATCTTGCTCTCATTGGTTCTACCAAACAAGCAAGAAAGCGATGTTTTTGAAATGGAATAATCACTTAAATCACTTTTGTAGCCAAGTCTACAGGAGTGATTTTCTTTTTTTATCCGATGATAAATGTGTTATAATAGGTAGCGAAAGAGGTGAAGAAATGAATCAAACAGTAGAATATATCAAAGAACTGACAGCCATCGCATCGCCAACGGGCTTCACTCGTGAAATTTCGAATTATTTAGTCAAGACTCTAGAAGGTTTTGGTTACCAGCCAGTTCGCACAGCCAAGGGTGGTGTCAATGTGACCATCAAAGGTCAAAAAAACGAAGAACATCGCTATGTAACTGCCCATGTGGACACACTCGGAGCCATTGTTCGTGCTGTCAAACCTGACGGTCGTCTCAAATTGGACCGGATCGGTGGTTTTCCTTGGAACATGATTGAGGGTGAAAACTGTACCGTTCATGTGACTAGTACAGGTAAAACGGTATCTGGAACTATCCTCATCCACCAGACTTCTTGCCATGTCTACAAAGATGCAGGAACTGCTGAACGCACTCAGGACAATATGGAAGTTCGTTTAGACGAAAAAGTGACCAATGAAAAAGAAACACGTGCCTTGGGTATTGAGGTTGGTGACTTCATCAGCTTTGACCCGCGAACTGTCGTGACAGAGACTGGTTTTATCAAGTCTCGACATTTGGACGACAAGGTCAGCGCAGCAATTTTGCTAAATCTCCTTCGAGTTTATAAAGAAGAAGGAATTGACTTGCCGATGACGACACACTTTGCTTTTTCAGTCTTTGAAGAGGTGGGCCATGGTGCTAACTCCAATATTCCAGAAGAGGTAGTAGAATATCTGGCTGTGGATATGGGAGCTATGGGCGATGACCAACAGACGGATGAGTACACAGTATCTATCTGTGTAAAGGATGCTTCCGGTCCTTATCACTATGACTTCCGTCAACACTTAGTAGCTTTGGCGAAAGAGCAAGATATTCCATTTAAGCTCGACATCTATCCATTTTACGGATCGGACGCTTCAGCAGCGATGTCAGCAGGTGCAGAGGTCAAGCATGCACTTCTTGGAGCTGGTATTGAGTCCAGTCACTCTTATGAGCGCACCCACATCGATTCAGTAGTAGCGACTGAGCGTATGGTTGATGCTTATCTTAAGAGCGAGGCGGTATCATAGAATGTGCTTAATCTGTCAGAGAATCGAACTCATTAAAGCTGGGCAAAATCCCTACTTTGTAAAAGAACTAGAAACAGGCTATGTTGTTATTGGTGACCACCAATACTTTAAGGGCTATACCTTATTTTTAGCAAAAGATCATGTCACAGAACTCCATCATATGGAAACTTCTGTAAAACTTCGCTTTTTAGAGGAAATGAGTTTAGTCCAAGAAGCAGTCGCCAAAGCATTTGAGGCTGAAAAGATGAATATTGAACTCCTAGGAAATGGCGATGCCCACGCTCATTGGCATCTTTTTCCCCGAAGAGCAGGTGATATGAAGAGTCACGGTTTGAATGGCCGTGGCCCAGTCTGGTGGGTGCCCTGGGAAGAAATGGCGGCAGAAGATTGCCAAGTACAATCGCCAGAGCTGGAAGAGATGATTAAAATCTTATCTCATGAATTGGAGAAGTATTTGGCCTAAGAGAGAGGAAGAAAGAAATGAAAAAAAGATATGTCATTTTATCTGGTTTACTAGCATTGACCCTTGCAGCTTGTTCGCAAGAAAAAACCAAAGTTGAAGAAAACACTCAAAAAACGGAGCAAAGCAGTCAACCGGAAGGAACTGTAGGTAGCAAATCTCAAGCTTCTAGTCAGAAAAAGGCAGAAGTTAGCAATAAAGGGAGCTATTATAGTATCCAAGGGAAATACGATGAGATTATCCTAGCTAATAAACGTTATCCTTTGTCAAAAGATTACAATCCAGGAGAAAATCCAACAGCCAAGGCAGAGTTGCTCAAACTAATCGCAGCTATGCAGGCTGAGGGCTATCCAATCAGTGACCAATACAGTGGGTTTAGGAGTTATGAAACTCAGGCTAAGCTCTACCAAGACTATGTCAATCAAGATGGTAAGGAAGCAGCAGATCGCTACTCAGCACGCCCAGGTTACAGTGAACACCAGACGGGTCTTGCTTTTGATTTGATTGGGACAGATGGGGATTTAGTTACTGAAGAAAAGGCAGCCCAGTGGCTCTTGGACCATGCGGCTGACTATGGCTTTGTTGTTCGCTATCTTAAAGGCAAGGAAAAGGAGACTGGCTACATGGCAGAAGAATGGCATCTCCGCTACGTTGGAAAAGAAGCCAAAGAAATTGCTGCAAGTGGTCTCAGTTTGGAAGAGTACTATGGCTTTGAAGGCGGCGATTATGTCGATTAAAAATGAAAGTTTTCTCTTGCATTTTTAGATAAATAGTGTATAATGGAAAGGTATGTGTAAAGCATACTTGTGGGAGGTAAAAATCTTACATTACCGCCAAAACCACAAAGGAGGATTTAGAAATGGCTAAAAAAGTCGAAAAACTTGTAAAATTGCAAATCCCTGCTGGTAAAGCTACACCAGCTCCACCGGTTGGACCTGCTCTTGGTCAAGCTGGTATCAACATCATGGGATTCACAAAAGAGTTCAACGCTCGTACAGCTGATCAAGCTGGTATGATCATTCCAGTTGTTATCTCAGTTTACGAAGATAAATCATTTACTTTCATCACTAAGACACCACCAGCTGCTGTTCTTTTGAAAAAAGCTGCAGGTGTTGAAAAAGGATCAGGTACACCTAACAAAACTAAAGTTGCTTCAGTTACTCGTGCGCAAGTACAAGAAATTGCAGAAACTAAGATGCCAGATTTGAACGCTGCAAACCTTGAGTCTGCAATGCGTATGATCGAAGGTACTGCTCGTTCTATGGGATTCACTGTTGTTGACTAATCAATAACACAGTAGAAAATCTCACAGCAGTCTATTAGTTGCTTTTCATACTAGGCAAGTGACTGAGCCTTGTACTTGGGTACAGCAAGGGAGCTTAAGGCCGTAGGAAGAGAAAAATAGTAGACTGAAAACCCGCAAGACTTCATCATTTCGAGAAGTGACGTGGGAGATGAAAATCGATTGAACCACTTACAAGGAGAATAGAAAATGGCTAAAAAAAGCAAACAACTTCGTGCTGCTCTTGAGAAAATCGACAGCACAAAAGCATACAGTGTAGAAGAAGCTGTAGCACTTGCAAAAGAAACTAACTTTGCAAAATTTGACGCAACTGTAGAAGTTGCTTACAACTTGAACATCGACGTTAAAAAAGCTGACCAACAAATCCGTGGAGCAATGGTATTGCCAAACGGTACTGGTAAAACTTCACGTGTTCTTGTTTTCGCACGTGGTGCAAAAGCTGAAGAAGCAAAAGCTGCTGGTGCAGACTTTGTTGGTGAAGATGACCTTGTTGCTAAAATCAACGACGGTTGGTTGGACTTCGACGTAGTTATCGCTACACCTGATATGATGGCTCTTGTTGGACGTCTTGGACGTGTCCTTGGACCACGTAACTTGATGCCAAACCCTAAAACTGGTACTGTAACAATGGATGTTGCTAAAGCAGTTGAAGAGTCTAAAGGTGGTAAAATCACTTACCGTGCTGACCGTGCAGGTAACGTTCAAGCAATCATCGGTAAAGTATCATTTGAAGCTGAAAAATTGGTTGAAAACTTTAAAGCTTTCAACGAAACAATCCAAAAAGCAAAACCAGCTACAGCTAAAGGAACTTACGTAACAAACTTGACTATCACAACTACTCAAGGTGTTGGTATCAAAGTTGACGTAAACTCACTTTAATCAGTAGTTAAAGTAATGTAAAAAAGTTGAAGACGCTATGTCTCAACTTTTTTTGATGTACGACGGGCATGTTGTATAGTAGATTGAAACTAGAATAGTACACATCTACTTCTAAAACATTGTTAGAAATTGATTTGACTGTCCTGATCGATTCGTCCTATTCTTATTTCATTTTATTATATATTTGAGGTGTAAGTCCTCGGTGGGCACCTACTACCGGTGAACCCAATAGCGATTCCCAAGTCTGACTATCGTGAGGTAGCGGATTAAAACGGTCTGGGGATAGACCGTTTTAAGTCTGACGCTGGAAATAAGAATCGTCAGAGGAAGGGATAGCGAAATCGTGGCTCTACGAACAGGAACGTGATAATAAGGCCTATATAGCGGATAAGGTATCTGGCTGGGGCGACCACTATCAATTAGTATCTCAGAAGTCGGTACTTAAACGTGCTATATCAAAACCAGTCCTTGAAAAACGTGGACTGGTTTCGTGTTTGGATTATTACCTTGAACGACATGCGTTAAAAGTTAGTTGAACCGCCGTATGCCGAACGGCACGTACGGTGGTGTGAGAGGGGCTAGAGATTATCCCCTACTCGATTTCGAAATCTAGTGGAATGAATCTGGAATAGTCCATCGAGCTTTCTAATACTCTTCGAAAATCTCTTCAAACCACGTCAACGTCGCCTTGCCGTGCGTATGGTTACTGACTTCGTCAGTTCTATCCACAACCTCAAAACAGTGTTTTGAGCTGACTACGTCAGTTCCATCTACAACCTCAAAACAGTGTTTTGAGCAACCTGAGGCTAGTTTCCTAGTTTGCTCTTTGGTTTTCATTGAGTATAACACATTGTTAGAAGTTGGTTTAAATTTCCTAATCAGTTTGTTCACATTTACCTTCGATATATTATATCCCATAGTTAAGGTTGGTCATACAGATGATTATAGTCATGGAGCCGTAAAACTTAGTGTTTCTTTAGTTGACAAAGATGCCATGAAAAAAATATCTGTAACTGTAATAGGATATTTTGAAATAAATATAGATGAAAATATCACCGATATTCTATACGTAAATGGTACTGCTATTCTTTATCATTATTTACGTTCTATTGTTTCAATAGTTTCGGCAATTGATAGCAGTGAAGCAATGTTGCTACCTACCATTAATGTTTTAGAGTTACTAGATAAATCTCAACCTTTTGAAGAAGAATAATTTATTAGCTCACTAAATTGAGGGTAAGGAAAAGTAAAATCAGTAAGAAAAATGTCTTGCATTATACAGCAACCTTTTGGGAATGAGTAGATGGATTGAATAAAATTTTATTAAGAGTGGATGATTTATCTGTAGATTATTATTGGACAGTTAGTCTTGAAGTAGTCTAAGAATTAGGTTATAATCAGTAGAATCCTTGCTAATAATGAGGAGGTTAGTTTATGTATAGTAGACTGAATCTAAAATAGTACGAAACAATTGCTAAAACATTTATAGAAATTAATTTTACTTTCCCAATCGATTTGTTCTCATCTTATTTCAATCCGCTATATATTATGGTATCGAATCTTCATCAGAATGATAAAATTAATCAATTGATATCTGATTACAAACAGAATATGAAAGCTTTTTATATCACTATTGAAAAATTTATACGAGATGATGAAAGCCTTAAGTGTTATTTTATAAAGGTTATTTCAAGTCGTTCCAAGGTAACAAGTCTAGATCAGATTGAAGCTGATAAAACGATACAAAGAAAATATTCAAGTGAGCTAAAAAAATTTATTGGATTTTATAATGAGATTATTTGTGAGGAAAATAGTTTCCTACATGTACGAAAGAGGTGGTCGAGTTGGTTTAGGTAGTCGATGCGTGAGTTGATAATTCTCAGGGTATGGACTTCTTTTTCATGAATGAGGTAAAAGAGCAGGTATTGTTTAGAGACAATCATTCTGAGCATATTTTCTGGATAGAGGGAGTATCCGATTTTATGATCAAAGTTAATACCGCCCTCTGGTGAGAAGATGAGTAGGTTGGTAATTTAAACTATTAAACAGAATTTTTGATTAAAAGTATTATTTTATGAGAGAAATCCTAATTTCACAATCCATAGGCAAACGCTTGCATTTCGTTTTTTATTGGACTATAATAGGTTGGTATAAAGCCTTTTGTAGTAATAAAATGTAGAAGGTGTAGAAAGCAAGGATTTAGAATATTTGTAGTTAAAAACACAATGTTGCTATTCCTTACGATAGGGAGATAGATATGGCAATGATAGAAGTGGAACATCTTCAGAAAAATTTTGTGAAGACTGTTAAGGAACCGGGCTTGAAGGGGGCTTTGCGCTCCTTTATTCATCCTGAAAAGCAGACCTTTGAAGCGGTCAAGGATTTGACCTTTGAGGTTCCAAAAGGGCAGATTTTAGGATTTATCGGGGCAAATGGTGCTGGGAAGTCGACAACCATTAAAATGCTGACAGGAATTTTGAAACCAACATCTGGTTTTTGTCGGATTAACGGCAAGATTCCCCAGGACAATCGGCAAGATTATGTCAAAGATATTGGCGTAGTCTTTGGACAACGCACCCAGCTATGGTGGGATTTGGCTCTGCAAGAGACCTACACTGTCTTAAAAGAGATTTATGATGTGCCAAACTCGCTCTTTCATAAGCGCATGGACTTTTTGAATGAAGTCTTGGATTTGAAGGACTTTATCAAGGATCCCGTGCGGACTCTTTCACTGGGACAACGGATGCGGGCGGATATTGCGGCCTCCTTGCTCCACAATCCCAAGGTTCTTTTTTTAGATGAGCCGACCATTGGTTTGGACGTTTCGGTTAAGGATAATATTCGTCGGGCAATTACTCAGATCAATCAAGAGGAAGAAACTACCATTCTTTTGACCACTCACGATTTGAGTGATATTGAGCAACTTTGTGATCGGATTTTCATGATTGACAAGGGGCAAGAGATTTTTGATGGAACGGTGAGCCAACTCAAGGAGACCTTTGGTAAGATGAAGACTCTCTCTTTTGAACTGCTACCAGGTCAAAGTCATCTCGTCTCTCACTATGAAGGTCTGTCTGATATGACCATTGATAGACAAGGAAACAGCCTCAACATTGAATTTGATAGTTCTCGCTACCAGTCAGCTGACATTATCAAGCAAACCCTGTCTGATTTTGAAATCCGCGATTTGAAGATGGTGGATACGGATATTGAGGATATTATCCGTCGCTTCTACCGAAAGGAGCTCTAGGATGATCAAATTGTGGAGACGTTATAAACCCTTTATCAATGCAGGGGTTCAGGAGTTGATTACTTACCGAGTCAACTTTATTCTCTATCGGATTGGCGATGTCATGGGGGCTTTTGTGGCCTTTTATCTCTGGAAGGCTGTCTTTGATTCTTCGCAAGAGTCTTTGATTCAGGGCTTCAGTATGGCGGATATCACCCTCTACATCATCATGAGTTTTGTGACCAATCTTCTGACTAGATCCGATTCGTCCTTTATGATTGGGGAGGAGGTCAAGGATGGCTCCATTATCATGCGTTTGTTGCGACCAGTGCATTTTGCGGCCTCCTATCTTTTCACCGAGCTTGGTTCCAAGTGGTTGATTTTTATCAGCGTTGGCCTTCCATTTTTAAGTGTCATTGTCTTGATGAAAATCATATCGGGTCAAGGTATTGTAGAGGTGCTAGGATTAACTGTCATTTATCTTTTTAGCTTAACGCTCGCCTATCTGATTAACTTTTTCTTTAATATTTGCTTTGGATTTTCAGCCTTTGTGTTTAAAAATCTTTGGGGTTCCAACCTACTTAAGACTTCCATAGTGGCTTTTATGTCGGGGAGTTTGATTCCCTTGGCATTCTTTCCAAAGGTTGTTTCAGATATTCTCTCCTTTTTGCCTTTTTCATCCTTGATTTATACTCCAGTTATGATCATTGTTGGAAAATACGATGCCAGTCAGATTCTTCAGGCACTCCTTTTGCAGTTCTTCTGGCTCTTAGTGATGGTGGGATTGTCTCAGTTGATTTGGAAACGGGTCCAGTCCTTTATCACCATTCAAGGAGGTTAGTATGAAAAAATATCAACGAATGCATCTGATTTTTATCAGACAATACATCAAACAAATCATGGAATATAAGGTGGATTTTGTGGTTGGTGTCTTGGGAGTCTTTCTGGCTCAAGGCTTGAATCTCTTGTTTCTCAATGTCATCTTTCAACATATTCCATTCCTAGAAGGCTGGACCTTTCAAGAGATAGCTTTCATTTATGGATTTTCCTTGATTCCCAAGGGAATGGACCATCTCTTTTTTGACAATCTCTGGGCACTAGGGCAACGCCTAGTCCGAAAAGGGGAGTTTGACAAGTATCTGACTCGTCCCATCAATCCTCTCTTTCACATCCTAGTTGAAACCTTTCAGATTGATGCCTTGGGTGAACTCTTAGTCGGTGGTATTTTATTGGGAACAACAGTGACCAGCATTGTTTGGACTCTTCCAAAATTTCTGCTTTTCCTAGTTTGTATTCCTTTTGCGACCTTGATTTATACTTCTCTTAAAATCGCAACAGCCAGTATCGCCTTTTGGACTAAGCAGTCAGGCGCCATGATTTACATCTTCTATATGTTCAATGACTTTGCTAAGTATCCGATTTCTATTTACAATTCTCTTCTTCGTTGGTTGATTAGCTTTATCGTGCCTTTCGCCTTTACAGCCTACTATCCAGCTAGCTATTTCTTACAGGAAAAGGATGTGTTCTTTAACGTAGGAGGTTTGATGTTGATTTCTCTGATTTTCTTTGTTATTTCCCTTAAACTTTGGGATAAGGGCTTAGATTCCTACGAAAGTGCGGGTTCGTAAAAGCTAAAGTAAGACTAAAATCAAGAAAGGAACTTATGATGTTTGTAATTGAAGAAGTCAAGGATGAAAATCAAAAAAAGGCAGTTGTCGCTGAGGTTTTGAAGGATTTGCCAGAATGGTTTGGAATCCCAGAAAGCACACAAGCCTATATAGAAGGAACCACGACACTGCAAGTTTGGACCGCCTATCAGGAGAGTGATTTGACTGGATTTGTAAGCTTATCCTATTCGAGTGAAGATTGTGCAGAGATTGATTGTCTCGGCGTAAAAAAGCTTATCAAGGTAGAAAAATTGGGAGCCAATTGTTTGCTACTTTAGAGAGTGAAGCTCGTAAAAAAGTTGCTTATCTGTAGGTCAAAACAGTGGCAGAAGGTTCTAATAAAGATTATGATCGAACAAATGACTTTTATCGAGGTTTTGGCTTTAAAAAGTTAGAGATTTTTCTTCAACTATGGAATCCGCAAAATCCTTGTCAGATTTTGATTAAAAAGCTTGAATAATATTATTTGACATCTATTCTCAGAGTGCTATACTGTAAGTGTAATCGCCGATTTAGCTCAGTTGGTAGAGCAAGGCACTCGTAAAGCCTAGGTTATAGGTAGATAAACGACTGAGGATTTGAAAAAATAGATAGGTAGAAGATAACCGTTAAGCCTTATTCTTAGCGGTTATTTATATTGTTTAATAGCGCTGATATTTCATCAATTATGCCTGTTTTCGTGTTTCTGGTAGTTGTTCAAGTTTATTGCTACTATTTTTGATGGTATGAATGTGCTTATAATGTATCCCTGTTAAGTACGAAACTTTTGCATTATTTTTTAACATATATTAAAAAATAAATTAATGTGTATTAATTTTTCTTGAATTAATTTTTTTTAAATGATATACTGTTTTTATGGAGAGATAACAATTATATATAAATGTACTACTCTATTTCCTAGATAATACTTAGTAAAACTTTTTATAACAAAGGCTAGCAAAGTTAAAGTTTATTATCTATTGGAAAGTATATAAATATGTAAGGAATTAAAATGAAAAAAAGTACAGTATTGTCATTAACCACAGCTGCAGTTATTTTAGCAGCCTATGCCCCTAATGAGGTAGTCTTAGCAGACACATCTAGCTCTGAAGATGCTTTAAGCATCTCTGATAAAGAAAAAGTAGTAGTAGATAAGGAAACAGAAAATAAAGAGAAACATAAAGATATCCATAGTGCTATGGAAACTTCACAGGATTTTAAAGAGAAGAAAATAGCAGTCATTAAGGAAAAAGAAGTTGTTAGTAAAACTCCTGTGATAGACACTAAAACTAGCAATGAAGAAAATTCCAATAAATCCCAAGGAGATCATACGGACTCATTTGTGAATAAAAACACAGAAAATCCCAAAAAAGAAGATAAAGTTGTCTATATTGCTGAATTTAAAGATAAAGAATCTGGAGAAAAAGCAATCAAGGAACTATCCAGTCTTAAGAATACAAAAGTTTTATATACTTATGATAGAATTTTTAACGGTAGTGCCATAGAAACAACTCCAGATAACTTGGACAAAATTAAACAAATAGAAGGTATTTCATCGGTTGAAAGGGCACAAAAAGTCCAACCCATGATGAATCATGCCAGAAAGGAAATTGGAGTTGAGGAAGCTATTGATTACCTAAAGTCTATCAATGCTCCATTTGGGAAAAATTTTGATGGTAGAGGTATGGTCATTTCAAATATCGATACTGGAACAGATTATAGGCATAAGGCTATGAGAATCGATGATGATGCTAAAGCCTCAATGAGATTTAAAAAAGAAGACTTAAAAGGAACTGATAAAAATTTCTGGTTGAGTGATAAAATCCCTCATGCGTTCAATTATTATAATGGTGGCAAAATCACTGTAGAAAAATATGATGATGGAAGGGATTATTTTGACCCACATGGGATGCATATTGCAGGGATTCTTGCTGGAAATGATACTGAACAAGATATCAAAAACTTTAACGGCATAGATGGAATTGCGCCTAATGCACAAATTTTCTCTTATAAAATGTATTCTGACGCAGGATCTGGGTTTGCGGGTGATGAAACAATGTTTCATGCTATTGAAGATTCTATCAAACACAACGTTGATGTTGTTTCGGTATCATCTGGTTTTACAGGAACAGGTCTTGTAGGTGAGAAATATTGGCAAGCTATTAGGGCATTAAGAAAAGCAGGCATTCCAATGGTTGTCGCTACGGGTAACTATGCGACTTCTGCTTCAAGTTCTTCATGGGATTTAGTAGCAAATAATCATCTGAAAATGACCGACACTGGAAATGTAACACGAACTGCAGCACATGAAGATGCGATAGCGGTCGCTTCTGCTAAAAATCAAACAGTTGAGTTTGATAAGGTTAACATTGGAGGACAAAGTTTTAAATACAGAAATATAGGGGCCTTTTTCGATAAGAATAAAATCACAACAAATGAAGATGGAACAAAAGCTCCTAGTAAATTAAAATTTGTATATATAGGCAAGGGGCAAGACCAAGATTTGATAGGTTTGGATCTTAGGGGCAAAATTGCAGTAATGGATAGAATTTATACAAAGGATTTAAAAAATGCTTTTAAAAAAGCTATGGATAAGGGTGCACGCGCCATTATGGTTGTAAATACTGTAAATTACTACAATAGAGATAATTGGACAGAGCTTCCAGCTATGGGATATGAAGCGGATGAAGGTACTAAAAGTCAAGTGTTTTCAATTTCAGGAGATGATGGTGTAAAGCTATGGAACATGATTAATCCTGATAAAAAAACTGAAGTCAAAAGAAATAATAAAGAAGATTTTAAAGATAAATTGGAGCAATACTATCCAATTGATATGGAAAGTTTTAATTCCAACAAACCGAATGTAGGTGACGAAAAAGAGATTGACTTTAAGTTTGCACCTGACACAGACAAAGAACTCTATAAAGAAGATATCATCGTTCCAGCAGGATCCACATCTTGGGGGCCAAGAATAGATTTACTTTTAAAACCCGATGTTTCAGCACCTGGTAAAAATATTAAATCCACGCTTAATGTTATTAATGGCAAATCAACTTATGGCTATATGTCAGGAACTAGTATGGCGACTCCAATCGTGGCAGCTTCTACTGTTTTGATTAGACCGAAATTAAAGGAAATGCTTGAAAGACCTGTATTGAAAAATCTTACGGGAGATGACAAAATAGATCTTACAAGTCTTACAAAAATTGCCCTACAAAATACTGCGCGACCTATGATGGATGCAACTTCTTGGAAAGAAAAAAGTCAATACTTTGCATCACCTAGACAACAGGGAGCAGGCCTAATTAATGTGGCCAATGCTTTGAGAAATGAAGTTGTAGCAACTTTCAAAAACACTGATTCTAAAGGTTTGGTAAACTCATATGGTTCCATTTCTCTTAAAGAAATAAAAGGTGATAAAAAATACTTTACAATCAAGCTTCACAATACATCAAACAGACCTTTGACTTTTAAAGTTTCAGCATCAGCGATAACTACAGATTCTCTAACTGACAGATTAAAACTTGATGAAACATATAAAGATGAAAAATCTCCAGATGGTAAGCAAATTGTTCCAGAAATTCACCCAGAAAAAGTCAAAGGAGCAAATATCACATTTGAGCATGATACTTTCACTATAGGCGCAAATTCTAGCTTTGATTTGAATGCGGTTATAAATGTTGGAGAGGCCAAAAACAAAAATAAATTTGTAGAATCATTTATTCATTTTGAGTCAGTGGAAGAAATGGAAGCTCTAAACTCCAACGGGAAGAAAATAAACTTCCAACCTTCTTTGTCGATGCCTCTAATGGGATTTGCTGGGAATTGGAACCACGAACCAATCCTTGATAAATGGGCTTGGGAAGAAGGGTCAAGATCAAAAACACTGGGAGGTTATGATGATGATGGTAAACCGAAAATTCCAGGAACCTTAAATAAGGGAATTGGTGGAGAACATGGTATAGATAAATTTAATCCAGCAGGAGTTATACAAAATAGAAAAGATAAAAATACAACATCCCTGGATCAAAATCCAGAATTATTTGCTTTCAATAACGAAGGGATCAACGCTCCATCATCAAGTGGTTCTAAGATTGCTAACATTTATCCTTTAGATTCAAATGGAAATCCTCAAGATGCTCAACTTGAAAGAGGATTAACACCTTCTCCACTTGTATTAAGAAGTGCAGAAGAAGGATTGATTTCAATAGTAAATACAAATAAAGAGGGAGAAAATCAAAGAGACTTAAAAGTCATTTCGAGAGAACACTTTATTAGAGGAATTTTAAATTCTAAAAGCAATGATGCAAAGGGAATCAAATCATCTAAACTAAAAGTTTGGGGTGACTTGAAGTGGGATGGACTCATCTATAATCCTAGAGGTAGAGAAGAAAATGCACCAGAAAGTAAGGATAATCAAGATCCTGCTACTAAGATAAGAGGTCAATTTGAACCGATTGCGGAAGGTCAATATTTCTATAAATTTAAATATAGATTAACTAAAGATTACCCATGGCAGGTTTCCTATATTCCTGTAAAAATTGATAACACCGCCCCTAAGATTGTTTCGGTTGATTTTTCAAATCCTGAAAAAATTAAGTTGATTACAAAGGATACTTATCATAAGGTAAAAGATCAGTATAAGAATGAAACGCTATTTGCGAGAGATCAAAAAGAACATCCTGAAAAATTTGACGAGATTGCGAACGAAGTTTGGTATGCTGGCGCCGCTCTTGTTAATGAAGATGGAGAGGTTGAAAAAAATCTTGAAGTAACTTACGCAGGTGAGGGTCAAGGAAGAAATAGAAAACTTGACAAAGACGGAAATACCATTTATGAAATTAAAGGTGCGGGAGATTTAAGGGGAAAAATCATTGAAGTCATTGCATTAGATGGTTCTAGCAATTTCACAAAGATTCATAGAATTAAATTTGCTAATCAGGCTGATGAAAAGGGGATGATTTCCTATTATCTAGTAGATCCTGATCAAGATTCATCAAAATATCAAAAGCTTGGCGAGATTGCAGAATCTAAATTTAAAAATTTAGGAAATGGAAAAGAGGGTAGTCTAAAAAAAGATACAACTGAGGTAGAACATCATCATCAAGAAAATGAAGAGTCTATCGAAGAAAAATCTAGTTTTACTATTGATAGAAATATTTCAACAATTAGAGACTTTGAAAATAAAGACTTAAAGAAACTCATTAAAAAGAAATTTAGAGAAGTTGAGGACTTTGTAACTGGTGGAAAAAGAACAGTAGAACTTGATTATAAATATGACGATAAAGGAAATATAACTGCCTATGACGATGGTAGTGCCTTACAATATGAAACTGAAAAACTTGACGAAATAAAATCAAAAATTTATGGTGTTCTAAGCCCATCTAAAGATGGACACTTTGAAATTCTTGGAAAGATAAGCAATGTTTCTAAAAATGCCAAGGTATATTATGGAAATAGCTATAAATCGATAGAAATCAAAGCGACTAAGTATGACTCACATTCAAAAACGATGACATTTGATTTATACGCTAATATTAATGATATTGTGGATGGATTAGCTTTTGCTGGAGATATGAGATTATTTGTTAAAGATGATGATCGAATAAAAGCTGAAACTAAAATTAGAATGCCTGAAAAAAATAAGGAAACTAAAGCAGAATATCCGTATGTATCAAGTTATGGGAATGTAATCGAATTAGGAGAAGGAGATCTTTCAAAGAACAAACCAGACAATTTAACTAAAATGGAATCTGGTAAAATCTATTCTGATTCAGAAAAACAACAATATCTGTTAAAGGATAACATCATTCTAAGAAAAGGCTATGCACTAAAAGTGACTACCTATAATCCTGGAAAAACGGATATGTTAGAAGGAAATGGAGTCTATAGCAAGGAAGATATAGCAAAAATACAAAAGGCCAATCCTAATCTAAGAGTCCTTTCAGAAACAACAATTTATGCTGATAGTAGAAATGTTGAAGATGGAAGAAGTACCCAATCTGTATTAATGTCGGCTTTGGACGGCTTTAACATTATAAGGTATCAAGTGTTTACATTTAAAATGAACGATAAAGGGGAAGCTATCGATAAAGACGGAAATCTTGTGACAGATTCTTCTAAACTTGTATTATTTGGTAAGGATGATAAAGAATACACTGGAGAGGATAAGTCCAATGTAGAAGCTATAAAAGAAGATGGCTCCATGTTATTTATTGATACCAAACCAGTAAACCTTTCAATGGATAAGAACTACTTTAATCCATCTAAATCTAATAAAATTTATGTACGAAATCCAGAATTTTATTTAAGAGGTAAGATTTCTGATAAGGGTGGTTTTAACTGGGAATTGAGAGTTAATGAATCGGTTGTAGATAATTATTTAATCTACGGAGATTTACACATTGATAACACTAGAGATTTTAATATTAAGTTGAATGTTAAAGACGGTGACATCATGGACTGGGGAATGAAAGACTATAAAGCAAACGGATTTCCAGATAAGGTAACAGATATGGATGGAAATGTTTATCTTCAAACTGGCTATAGCAATTTGAATGCTAAAGCAGTTGGAGTCCACTATCAGTTTTTATATGATAATGTTAAACCCGAAGTAAACATTGATCCTAAGGGAAATACTAGTATCGAATATGCTGATGGAAAATCTGTAGTCTTTAACATCAATGATAAAAGAAATAATGGATTCGATGGTGAGATTCAAGAACAACATATTTATATAAATGGAAAAGAATATACATCATTTGATGATATTAAACAAATAACAGACAAGACACTAAACATTAAGATTGTTGTAAAAGATTTTGCAAGAAATACAACCGTAAAAGAATTCATTTTAAATAAAGATACGGGAGAGGTAAGTGAATTAAAACCTCATAGGGTGACTGTGACCATTCAAAATGGAAAAGAAATGAGTTCAACGATAGTGTCGGAAGAAGATTTTATTTTACCTGTTTATAAGGGTGAATTAGAAAAAGGATACCAATTTGATGGTTGGGAAATTTCTGGTTTCGAAGGTAAAAAAGACGCTGGCTATGTTATTAATCTATCAAAAGATACCTTTATAAAACCTGTATTCAAGAAAATAGAGGAGAAAAAGGAGGAAGAAAATAAACCTACTTTTGATGTATCGAAAAAGAAAGATAACCCACAAGTAAACCATAGTCAATTAAATGAAAGTCACAGAAAAGAGGATTTACAAAGAGAAGATCATTCACAAAAATCTGATTCAACTAAGGATGTTACAGCTACAGTTCTTGATAAAAACAATATCAGTAGTAAATCAACTACTAACAATCCTAATAAGTTGCCAAAAACTGGAACAGCAAGCGGAGCCCAGACACTATTAGCTGCCGGAATAATGTTTATAGTAGGAATTTTTCTTGGATTGAAGAAAAAAAATCAAGATTAAGATAAAAGCTATAGAAAAAAATGGTTTATGTACTGAGATTAGATAGTGAGGTGATGACATAGTTTTGTGAAAACAGCCATTTATAACTCAATTATTTAGTTTACTTCACTATTGATACTATTTGGAGTTATTAATGAACTTAGTTTAGATAACTAATGAATTGATTGAAAGGGTTAGTATTGACAATATTGGTCATATTGATTAGAAAATAAAGTCTATCAAAATTTAAAGGCTAATAGAGGTGATGAGACAATTTCAAGGAATTAAGTAGCGTTTGGTTGCTTAATTCCTTTTTATTTGGAAGGAAGTTTTTCGTAACCGCCCAATAACGAAGTCTATTGGGCGGTTACGATATGATCACTGACTTCGTCAGTCTTATCTACAACCTCAAAACAGTGTTTTGAGCAACCTGCGGCTAGCTTCCTAGCTTACTCTTTGATTTTCATTGAGTATTAGAACAGAAAAAATGCTTGGAGTATTTGTTTGTGTGTTTATTTTTATATAACAAACTATAAACAAAACAAAAATATAAAAAAGAGACAAAAAAGAACAGAAAGTAATTAACAACGATTTCATATAGTGTTATACTTATAGCATAAAGTTAATGGAAAGAAGGGAAAACCTTATGGTATTAGATTATTTCTTTGACAAAAACCTTGTGTTTTGCTTAGAAGCGGATAATCAAGAATAACTCTTTGATCAGGTTGCAACTTTATTGGAAGAACGAGAAATTGTCACTCCAACTTATCGTGAAGCCTTGATCACGCGTGAAAAGTCATTTCCAACTGGTTTAGATATGGAATTTCTAGGAAAGGACTTGCCAAATGTAGCGATTCCTCATACAGATATTGTTCATAATCTAGCTGAGAAAGTGGTGGTTGTTCGATTAGAAAAACCAGTAACTTTTCACAATATGATAGCTCCTGATAAGGAAGTAGAAGTATCCCTACTCTTCTTTATTATTAACAATTCAAGTTCAAGTCAAACAAATATTCTGGCTCAGTTGATGGACTTTTTCACAGGAAATGGACATCTTGAAGACCTATCAAAAATTTCCGAACCAGAAAAACTTTATGCTTACATTGCTGAAGCAACCGCTTAATCTTGTCTATTAAAAAATAAAATCGGAGGAAATCCAAATGATTAAAATTCTTGCTGCCTGCGGTGCAGGTGTTAACTCAAGTCACCAAATTAAAAGTGCTCTAGAAGAAGAACTTTCAAACCGTGGTTATGATGTTCACTGTGATGCAGTCATGGTGAAAGATGTAAACGAAGACCTTATGAAAGGTTACGATATCTTTACACCAATCGCTGCAACAGACCTTGGTTTTGAACCAGGTATCCCAGTTATCGAAGCTGGGCCAATCTTATTCCGTATCCCAGCAATGAGCGCTCCAGTATTTGACAATATTGAAGCAGCTATTAAAGAACATGGATTAAGCTAATTCTAATTTGTTAACATTCATATAACATAAAAAAGGGAGGAACTGTTATGGATGCAATCTTTGACCTAATCGGAAAGGTTTTCAATCCCATCTTAGAAATGGGTGGACCTGTCATCATGTTAATCATTTTGACAGTATTGGCTTTACTTTTTGGAGTGAAATTCTCCAAAGCGCTTGAAGGTGGTATCAAACTTGCCATCGCTCTTACAGGTATCGGTGCTATCATCGGTATGCTAAATGGTGCTTTCTCAGCATCACTTGCAAAATTCGTTGAAAACACTGGTATACAATTGAGTATTACCGACGTTGGTTGGGCACCACTTGCAACAATCACTTGGGGTTCTGCTTGGACACTATACTTCTTGCTCATCATGTTGATTGTCAACGTAGTGATGCTTGCTATGAAGAAAACCGATACACTTGATGTCGATATCTTTGATATCTGGCACTTGTCTATCACAGGTCTCTTGATTAAATGGTATGCTGATAACAATGGTGTGAGTCAAGGGGTTTCACTCTTTATTGCTACAGCAGCTATCGTCCTTGTCGGTGTGTTGAAAATTATCAACTCTGACTTGATGAAACCTACATTTGATGACCTTCTTAACGCCCCAAGTTCATCACCAATGACATCAACTCACATGAACTACATGATGAACCCAGTTATCATGGTTTTGGATAAGATTTTTGAAAAATTCTTCCCAGGCCTTGATAAATATGACTTTGATGCTGCTAAATTGAACAAGAAAATCGGTTTCTGGGGATCTAAATTCTTCATCGGTTTCATCCTTGGTATCGTTATCGGTATTATGGGAACTCCACATCCAATTGCAGGTGTTGCAGATGCAGATAAATGGCGTCTTGTTATCAAAGGATGGTTGTCTCTTGGTTTGACTGCCGGTGTATCTTTGGAACTCTTCTCACTTATCGGTTCATGGTTCATCGCAGCCGTAGAACCACTATCACAAGGTATTACAAACGTTGCTACTAAACGTCTTCAAGGACGTAAATTCAATATCGGTCTTGACTGGCCATTCATCGCTGGTCGTGCTGAAATCTGGGCTTGTGCCAACGTACTTGCACCAATCATGTTGATTGAAGCAGTGCTTCTTTCAAAAGTTGGAAATGGTATCTTGCCACTTGCAGGTATCATCGCTATGGGTGTTACTCCAGCTCTCTTGGTTGTAACTCGTGGTAAATTGCTCCGTATGATTATCTTCGGAACACTCTTGTTGCCACTCTTCCTTCTTTCAGGTACACTTATTGCACCATTTGCAACAGAACTTGCTAAAGGTGTAGGTGCCTTCCCAGAAGGTGTGAGCCAAACTCAATTGATTACTCACTCTACTCTTGAAGGACCAATCGAAAAACTTCTTGGTTGGACAATTGGTAACACTACAACTGGTGATATCAAAGCAATCCTTGGTGCAGTAGTCTTCCTTGTATTATATATCGGTATCTTTGCTTGGTACAGAAAACAAATGATCAAACGTAACGAAGAGTACGCAGCAAAAGCAAAATAATGCGCTCCTATAAAATATAAACTCAATGAAAATCAAAGAGCAAACTAGGAAGCTAGCCGCAGGTTGCTCAAAACACAGTTTTGAGGTTGTAGATAAGACTGACGAAGTCAGCTCAAAACATGGTTTTGAGGTTGTAGATGAAACTGACGAAGTCAGTAATCATATCTACGGCAAGGCGACACTGACGAAGTTTGAATTGGATTTTCGCAGAGTGTAAATTGTTGAAACTAGGTTGTCATACCATGTATACTACTTGGGTTTTGGCAGTAGCTAACTGCACTAAATATAATATAAGGAGGGTTTTATGGGGAAAGGTCATTGGAATCGGAAAAGAGTTTATAGCATTCGTAAGTTTGCTGTGGGAGCTTGCTCAGTAATGATTGGGACTTGTGCAGTTCTATTAGGAGGAAATATAGCTGGAGAATCTGTAGTTTATGCGGATGAAACACTTATTACTCATACTGCTGAGAAACCTAAAGAGGAAAAAATGATAGTAGAAGAAAAGGCTGATAAAGCTTTGGAAACTAAAAATGTAGTTGAAAGGACAGAACAAAGTGAACCTAGTTCAACTGAGGCTATTGCATCTGAGAAGAAAGAAGATGAAGCCGTAACTCCAAAAGAGGAAAAAGTGTCTGCTAAACCGGAAGAAAAAGCTCCAAGGATAGAATCACAAGCTTCAAATCAAGAAAAACCGCTCAAGGAAGATGCTAAAGCTGTAACAAATGAAGAAGTGAATCAAATGATTGAAGACAGGAAAGTGGATTTTAATCAAAATTGGTATTTTAAACTCAATGCAAATTCTAAGGAAGCCATTAAACCTGATGTAGACGTATCTACGTGGAAAAAATTAGATTTACCGTATGACTGGAGTATCTTTAACGATTTCGATCATGAATCTCCTGCACAAAATGAAGGTGGACAGCTCAACGGTGGGGAAGCTTGGTATCGCAAGACTTTCAAACTAGATGAAAAAGACCTCAAGAAAAATGTTCGCCTTACTTTTGATGGCGTCTACATGGATTCTCAAGTTTATGTCAATGGTCAGTTAGTGGGGCATTATCCAAATGGTTATAACCAGTTCTCATACGATATCACCAAATACCTTCACAAAGATGGTCGTGAGAATGTGATTGCTGTCCATGCAGTCAACAAACAGCCAAGTAGCCGTTGGTATTCAGGAAGTGGTATCTATCGTGATGTGACTTTACAAGTGACAGATAAGGTGCATGTTGAGAAAAATGGGACAACTATTTTAACACCAAAACTTGAAGAACAACAACATGGCAAGGTTGAAACTCATGTGACCAGCAAAATCGTCAATACGGACGACAAAGACCATGAACTTGTAGCCGAATATCAAATCGTTGAACGAGGTGGTCATGCTGTAACAGGCTTAGTTCGTACAGCGAGTCGTACCTTAAAAGCACATGAATCAACAAGCCTAGATGCGATTTTAGAAGTTGAAAGACCAAAACTCTGGACCGTTTTAAATGACAAACCTGCCTTGTACGAATTGATTACGCGTGTTTACCGTGACAGTCAATTGGTTGATGCTAAGAAGGATTTGTTTGGTTACCGTTACTATCACTGGACTCCAAATGAAGGTTTCTCTTTGAATGGTGAACGTATTAAATTCCATGGAGTATCCTTGCACCACGACCATGGGGCGCTTGGAGCAGAAGAAAACTATAAAGCAGAATATCGCCGTCTCAAACAAATGAAGGAGATGGGAGTTAACTCCATCCGTACAACCCACAACCCTGCTAGTGAGCAAACCTTGCAAATCGCAGCAGAACTAGGTTTACTCGTTCAGGAAGAGGCTTTTGATACTTGGTATGGTGGCAAGAAACCTTATGACTATGGACGTTTCTTTGAAAAAGATGCCACTCACCCAGAAGCTCGAAAAGGTGAAAAATGGTCTGATTTTGACCTACGTACCATGGTCGAAAGAGGCAAAAACAACCCTGCTATCTTCATGTGGTCAATTGGTAATGAAATAGGTGAAGCTAATGGTGATGCCCACTCTTTAGTAACTGTTAAACGTTTGGTCAAGGTTATCAAGGATGTTGATAAGACTCGCTATGTTACCATGGGAGCAGATAAATTCCGTTTCGGTAATGGTAGCGGAGGGCATGAGAAAATTGCTGATGAACTCGATGCTGTTGGATTTAACTATTCTGAAGATAATTACAAAGCCCTTAGAGCTAAGCATCCAAAATGGTTGATTTATGGATCAGAAACATCTTCAGCTACCCGTACACGTGGAAGTTACTATCGCCCTGAACGTGAATTGAAACATAGCAATGGACCTGAGCGTAATTATGAACAGTCTGACTATGGGAATGATCGTGTGGGTTGGGGGAAAACAGCAACCGCTTCATGGACTTTTGACCGTGACAACGCTGGCTATGCTGGACAGTTTATCTGGACAGGTACGGACTATATTGGTGAACCTACACCATGGCACAACCAAAATCAAACTCCTGTTAAGAGCTCTTACTTTGGTATCGTAGATACAGCCGGCATTCCAAAACATGACTTCTATCTCTACCAAAGCCAATGGGTTTCTGTTAAGAAGAAACCGATGGTACACCTTCTTCCTCACTGGAACTGGGAAAACAAAGAATTAGCATCCAAAGTAGCTGACTCAGAAGGTAAGATTCCAGTTCGTGCTTATTCGAATGCTTCTAGTGTAGAATTGTTCTTGAATGGAAAATCTCTTGGTCTTAAGACTTTCAATAAAAAACAAACCAGCGATGGGCGGACTTACCAAGAAGGTGCAAATGCTAATGAACTTTATCTTGAATGGAAAGTTGCCTATCAACCAGGTACCTTGGAAGCAATTGCTCGTGATGAATCTGGCAAGGAAATTGCTCGAGATAAGATTACGACTGCTGGTAAGCCAGCGGCAGTTCGTCTTATTAAGGAAGACCATGCGATTGCAGCAGATGGAAAAGACTTGACTTACATCTACTATGAAATTGTTGACAGCCAGGGGAATGTGGTTCCAACTGCTAATAATCTGGTTCGCTTCCAATTGCATGGCCAAGGTCAACTGGTCGGTGTAGATAACGGAGAACAAGCCAGCCGTGAACGCTATAAGGCGCAAGCAGATGGTTCTTGGATTCGTAAAGCATTTAATGGTAAAGGTGTTGCCATTGTCAAATCAACTGAACAAGCAGGGAAATTCACACTGACAGCCCACTCTGATCTCTTGAAATCGAACCAAGTCACTGTCTTTACTGGTAAGAAAGAAGGACAAGAGAAGACTGTTTTGGGGACAGAAGTGCCAAAAGTACAGACCATTATTGGAGAGGCACCTGAAATGCCTACCACTGTTCCGTTTGTATACAGTGATGGTAGCCGTGCAGAACGTCCTGTAACCTGGTCTTCAGTAGATGTGAGCAAGCCTGGTATTGTAACGGTGAAAGGTATGGCTGACGGACGAGAAGTAGAAGCTCGTGTAGAAGTGATTGCTCTTAAATCAGAGCTATCAGTTGTGAAACGTATTGCTCCAAATACTGACTTGAATTCTGTAGACAAATCTGTTTCCTATGTTTTGACTGATGGAAGTGTACAAGAGTATGAAGTAGATAGCTGGGAGATTGCCGAAGAAGATAAAGCTAAGTTAGCAATTCCAGGTTCTCGTATTCAAGCGACCGGTTATTTAGAAGGTCAACCAATTCATGCAACCCTTGTGGTAGAAGAAGGCAATCCTGCAGCACCTGTAGTGCCAACTGTTACTGTTGGAGGTGAAGCAGTAACAGGTCTTACTAGTCGACAACCAATGCAATATCGTACTCTATCTTATGGTGCCCAATTGCCAGAAGTCACAGCAAGTGCTGAAAATGCTGATGTGACAGTTCTTCAAGCAAGCGCAGCAAACGGCATGCGTGCGAGCATCTTTATTCAGCCTAAAGATGGTGGCCCTCTTCAAACCTATGCAATTCAATTCCTTGAAGAAGCGCCAAAAATTGCTCACTTGAGTTTGCAAGTGGAAAAAGCTGACAGTCTCAAAGAAGACCAAACTGTCAAATTGTCGGTTCGAGCTCACTATCAAGATGGAACGCAAGCTGTATTACCAGCTGATAAAGTAACCTTCTCTACAAGTGGTGAAGGGGAAGTCGCAATTCGTAAAGGAATGCTTGAGTTGCATAAGCCAGGAGCAGTCACTCTGAACGCTGAATATGAGGGAGCTAAAGGCCAAGTTGAACTCACTATCCAAGCCAATACTGAGAAGAAGATTGCGCAATCTATCCGTCCTGTAAATGTAGTCACAGATTTGCATCAAAAACCTACTCTTCCAACAACAGTAACGGTTGAGTATGACAAAGGTTTCCCTAAAGCTCACAAAGTCACTTGGCAAGCTATTCCGAAAGAAAAACTAGACTCCTATCAAACATTTGAAGTACTAGGTAAAGTTGAAGGAATTGACCTTGAAGCGCGTGCAAAAGTCTCTGTAGAAGGTATCGTTTCAGTTGAAGAAGTCAGTGTGACAACTCCAATCGCAGAAGCACCACAATTACCAGAAAGCGTTCGGACATATGATTCAAATGGTCACGTTTCATCAGCTAAGGTTGCATGGGATGCGATTCGTATAGAGCAATACGCTAAGGAAGGTGTCTTTACAGTTAATGGTCGCTTAGAAGGTACTCAATTAACAACTAAACTTCATGTTCGCGTATCTGCTCAAACTGAGCAAGGTGCAAACATTTCTGACCAATGGACCGGTTCAGAATTGCCACTTGCCTTTGCTTCAGATTCAAATCCAAGCGACCCAGTTTCAAATGTTAATGACAAGCTCATTTCCTACAATAACCAACCAGCCAATCGTTGGACAAACTGGAATCGTAGTAATCCAGAAGCTTCAGTCGGTGTTCTGTTTGGAGATTCAGGTATCTTGAGCAAACGCTCCGTTGATAATCTAAGTGTCGGATTCCACGAAGACCATGGAGTTGGTGCACCGAAGTCTTATGTGATTGAGTATTATGTTGGTAAGACTGTCCCAACAGCTCCTAAAAACCCTAGTTTTGTTGGTAATGAGGACCATGTCTTTAATGATTCTGCCAACTGGAAACCAGTTACTAATCTAAAAGCCCCTGCTCAACTCAAGGCTGGAGAAATGAACCACTTTAGCTTTGATAAAGTTGAAACCTATGCTGTTCGTATTCGCATGGTTAAAGCAGATAACAAGCGTGGAACGTCTATCACAGAGGTACAAATCTTTGCGAAACAAGTTGCGGCAGCCAAACAAGGACAAACAAGAATCCAAGTTGACGGCAAAGACTTAGCAAACTTCAACCCTGATTTGACAGACTACTACCTTGAGTCTGTAGATGGAAAAGTTCCGGCAGTCACAGCAAATGTTAGCAACAATGGTATCGCTACCGTCGTTCCAAGCGTTCGTGAAGGTGAGCCAGTTCGTGTCATCGCGAAAGCTGAAAATGGCGACATCTTAGGAGAATACCGTCTGCACTTCACTAAGGATAAGAACTTACTTTCTCATAAACCAGTTGCTGCGGTTAAACAAGCTCGCTTGCTACAAGTAGGTCAAGCACTTGAATTGCCGACTAAGGTTCCAGTTTACTTCACAGGTAAAGACGGCTACGAAACAAAAGACCTGACAGTTGAATGGGAAGAAGTTCCAGCGGAAAATCTGACAAAAGCAGGTCAATTTACTGTTCGAGGCCGTGTCCTTGGTAGTGACCTTGTTGCTGAGGTCACTGTACGAGTGACAGACAAACTTGGTGAGGCTCTTTCAGATAACCCTAACTATGATGAAAACAGTAACCAGGCCTTTGCTTCAGCAACCAATGATATTGACAAAAACTCTCATGACCGCGTTGACTATCTCAATGACGGAGATCATTCAGAAAATCGTCGTTGGACAAACTGGTCACCAACACCATCTTCTAATCCAGAAGTATCAGCGGGTGTGATCTTCCGTGAAAATGGTAAGATTGTAGAACGGACTGTTGCGCAAGCCAAACTTCACTTCTTTGCAGATAGTGGTACGGATGCACCAACTAAACTCGTTTTAGAACGCTATGTCGGTCCAGAGTTTGAAGTGCCAACCTACTATTCAAACTACCAAGCCTACGACGCAGACCATCCATTCAACAATCCAGAAAATTGGGAAGCTGTGCCTTATCGTGCGGATAAAGACATTGAAGCCGGTGATGAAATTAACGTTACCTTTAAAGCTGTCAAAGCCAAAGCCATGAGATGGCGTATGGAGCGTAAAGCAGATAAGAGCGGTGTTGCGATGATTGAGATGACCTTCCTTGCACCGAGTGAATTGCCTCAAGAAAGCACTCAATCGAAGATTCTTGTAGATGGAAAAGAGCTTGCTGATTTCGCTGAAAATCGTCAAGACTATCAAATTACCTATAAAGGTCAACGGCCAAAAGTCTCAGTTGAAGAAAATAATCAAGTAGCTTCAACTGTGGTAGATAGTGGAGAAGATAGCCTTCCAGTACTTGTTCGCCTCGTTTCAGAAAGTGGAAAACAAGTTAAGGAATACCGTATCCAGTTGACTAAGGAAAAACCAGTTTCTGAGAAGACAGTTGCTGCTGTACAAGAAGATCTTCCAAAACTCGAATTTGTTGAAAAAGATTTGGCCTACAAGACAGTTGAGAAAAAAGATTCAACACTGTATCTAGGTGAAACTCGTGTAGAACAAGAAGGAAAAACTGGTAAAGAACGTATCTTTACAGCGATTAATCCTGATGGAAGTAAGGAAGAAAAACTCCGTGAAGTGGTAGAAGCTCCGACAGACCGCATCGTCTTGGTTGGAACCAAACCAGTAGCTCAAGAAGCTAAAAAACCACAAGTGTCAGAAAAAGCAGATACAAAACCAATTGATTCAAGTGAAGCTAGTCAAACTAATAAAGCCCAGTTACCAAATACAGGTAGTGCGGCAAGCCAAGCAGCAGTAGCAGCAGGTTTAGCTCTTCTAGGTTTGAGTGCAGGATTAGTAGTTACTAAAGGTAAAAAAGAAGACTAGAAATTTTGATACCTTCTTTATCATTAAAGACCAAAGAAAAACTCTTGTCCTAAATAGAAGATAAAGAGTCTGGGACAAAATAGTTCTCAACCACAAAAAGCTAGAGATTTCCAATTGCGGAACTCTAGCTTTTTAATTTTGAGTCGTTCTCTTATTGTATAGTAGATTGAAACTAGAATAGTACACTTCTACTTCTAAAACATTGTTAGAAATCGATTTGACTGTCCTTATCGATTTGTCCTGTTCTTATTTCATTTCACTATATTTTAGGAGGTTATTGGCCATAAGTACCAATCCCATGTCAATTCTCACTTGACGCTTCCCTCTCAGATTACATCTCTTGTAACCCAAACAAGCCTTTATCTGCCCAAAGACAGGTTCCACATCAATCTTGCGTTGAGCGAAAATCTGTCTACCTTGGGGAGATAAAAGCGCCTGACATTCTTTAGCTTTCAAGTTTTGATAGCGTTCGTTCATATACAGTCCCTTTTGAGGGACTGATTCAGGTTCATCAGCGTAGTAAACCTTGATTTCCTGTTGAAAGTCTGTCTGTGTTTTCTGGTACTTGATATGGTGAAAACGATAGCACCAGCCATCAGGATGTGTGTAGCTATCCTCCTTGTCATTATAGTGCCAATTCGCTAAGTTTTTAGCTGACTGTTTATACCCTCTCTTTTGTTTCTTATCAAACATGGCATATTTAATCAGAAGGGGAGTGATTTCTTCTTGAAAATAGACCTGTATCTGTTCTTGAAGTTTGGCGGAGAATTTCTCTGTCGTTTTCTTCCACACAAAACTATACTTGTTGGCATTGGCTTCAATCTTAGTTCCGTCAATAAACAAACAATCTAAGGTCACTAACTCTTCCATTTTTCAATTTTTCGACCAGAGAAAATCCCTTGTGAATAGGCAAATAGAAGAGTAGATACAAGCATTTTAGGGTGATAAGACGGGCGATCAAAGGCATGATAGGAGGTGTAGAAGTGACGTTCCTCCAAGGTATTCACCACTTTTTCAATAGTAAAGACGAGATGGTCTTGTGGTAAGAAGGAACTGATTTCTAGTGGTAAAGTTGTTTGATTTGTGTTATAGTGAATATGCATGGGATAGCCTTTTTAAATGGTTTATTAAGCAATTCTATTTTACCAAGACTATCGTAACCATGCAAAAAAAGCAACGGCAAATCCGTTGCTTTTTTTGGAGATAAGAGACTATTGTCCCAGCCTCTTTTCTTTGTATAAAATTGTATAGTGTTATTGTCTATACTATTTTGTAGAGAAAGCAAAAATCCCTAGAAAATGCTTAGGGATTCGACTATTTCATTAAGAACAATTCAACAATCATTTCTATATACATGATAAGGGTTAATAAGAATCCTGCACGCCAGAAGAATTTGATAAATTTAGGATAGTAAAAGCTGCGTTTTTTCAAAAGGAAGAAAAAGACGAGAATAATGGCTAGAATCGAGAGGGCTAGCCCCAGTCTAGGGAGGAAATTATGGGTAAAGGTTTTAGCTGTAATCAAGTAATACTCAAATACCAAGACTGGAAAAGCCAAATCCGCAAAGTTTCGTCCTAGTTTTTTTAATCTAAAAAGTTTGGTTAGGATAATGCAGACGACTAAGGTCAGTATCAATAATAAAATAGATGCTAATTTCATTAAAATCATACCCATATTGTATCATAAAAAAAGGCTAATGGAAACGAGAAACAGAGGAATTTATAGGAAAGTCAGGCTTTTGAGATTGTGGGTGATTTTTGTTATAATGAAAGTCATGAAATCTTATAATACCTTGAATGATTATTATCGAAAACTCTTTGGAGAAAAGACTTTTAAAGTCCCTATTGATGCGGGATTTGACTGTCCCAATCGTGATGGAACTGTGGCTCATGGAGGCTGTACTTTTTGTACGGTTTCAGGTTCTGGAGATGCTATTGTAGCCCCAGATGCGCCTATCCGTGAGCAATTTTATAAGGAAATTGACTTTATGCACCGTAAGTGGCCGGATGTTCAGAAGTATCTGGTTTATTTTCAAAATTTTACCAACACCCATGAAAAGGTGGAAGTTATTCGAGAGCGTTATGAACAGGCTATCAATGAGCCAGGTGTGGTAGGTATCAATATTGGAACGCGCCCAGACTGTTTACCAGACGAAACCATCGAATATTTGGCTGAGTTATCGGAGTGCATGCATGTGACGGTTGAATTGGGCTTGCAGACCACTTATGAAGCAACCTCTGACCTGATTAACCGTGTGCATTCTTATGAATTGTAGGTGGAAACGGTCAAGCGTTTGAGAAAGTATCCCAAGATTGAGATTGTTTCCCATTTGATCAATGGTTTGCCTGGTGAAACCCATGAGATGATGGTTGAAAATGTCCGCCGTTGTGTCACGGATAACGATATTCAAGGGATTAAACTGCATTTGCTCCATCTTATGACAAATACTCGTATGCAACGAGATTACCATGAGGGACGTTTACAATTGATGAGTCAGGACGAATATGTCAGGGTCATCTGTGACCAAATGGAAATTATTCCCAAACATATCGTCATCCATCGAATTACAGGAGATGCGCCTAGGGATATGCTGCTTGGTCCTATGTGGAGCCTCAAAAAATGGGAAGTCCTCAACAGCATTGAGATGGAGATGCGACGTCGTGGAAGTGTTCAAGGATGCAAGGCTGTAAAACAGGAGTTTGAAAATGAAAAGACCACTTGAGATGGCACATGATTTTTTGGCTGAGGTCGTGACAAAAGAGGATGTCGTAGTGGATGCGACTATGGGAAATGGTCATGACACGCTTTTTTTAGCCAAGCTAGCCAAGCAAGTCTATGCCTTTGATATTCAGAAGCAAGCCTTGGAAAAGACCCAAGAGCGTTTGCATCAGGCTGACTTGACAAATGCCCAGTTAATCTTGCAAGGCCATGAGACACTGGACCAGTTTGTGATAAAAGCTAAGGCAGGGATTTTTAATCTGGGCTATTTGCCGTCAGCTGATAAGTCTGTCATCACCCGACCGCAGACAACGATTGAGGCATTAGAAAAGCTATGTGGCTTACTTGTCAAAGGTGGACGAATTGCTATTATGATTTACTATGGTCATGAAGGAGGCGACCTCGAGAGAGATGCTGTCTTGGATTTTGTAATCCAGTTGAACCAACAAGAGTACACAGCTGCCATTTACCGAACTTTAAACCAAATCAACAACCCGCCGTTTTTAGTGATGATTGAAAAATTAGAGAGATACAGACATGGATAAACAATACCTACACGAAAAGCTGGATGCCATGCGCCAGAATTTTGTTGAATCAACCCACCACGAACGATCGGTGGGCGTGCTAGACCAAGCGCATATGAGCAAAAAAATGCTTAAAATCAAGAAAAAATTAGTTGCTCTTGAAATGGAACGGTGCCAGAGAAAAATTGAGCACAAAGACTGTTCCAAGATTGACCAAAAAATCAAAGAGCAGAAGGAGATATTTGAATCCTGTTGTAAAAAAGATTAAGGAGGACGTGCGTGGAATTACTGATTTACCTCATCCTATTTTTACTGGTTTTGATTGTCTCAAGTACAACCAATAAGCTCCTGCCCTTTTTGCCTCTCCCTTTGGTGCAAATTCTTTTGGGAATTGTGATTGGTCTCTTTTTACCCAATACTGACTTTCACCTTAATACGGAGTTGTTTTTGGCACTGGTTATCGGACCCTTGCTTTTCCGAGAGGCTGAAGAAGCAGATGTTACGGCTATTTTAAAACACTGGCGAATCATTGTTTATCTCATATTTCCAGTGATTTTTATCTCGACCCTGAGTTTGGGTGGCTTGGCCCATCTTCTTTGGTTCAGCCTTCCCTTGGCAGCTTGCTTGGCTGTTGGGGCAGCCCTTGGTCCTACGGACTTGGTGGCCTTTGCCTCTCTTTCGGAGCGTTTTAGCTTTCCTAAGCGCGTGTCCAATATTCTTAAGGGCGAAGGACTCTTGAATGATGCTTCTGGTTTGGTGGCTTTTCAGGTAGCTTTGACAGCTTGGACAACTGGAGCTTTTTCTCTGGGGCAAGCTAGCAGTTCGCTCATCTTTTCAATCCTAGGCGGTTTTTTAATTGGATTTTTAACGGCCATGACCAACCGCTTCCTCCATACCTTCTTGCTAAGTGTGCGCGCAACGGATATTGCCAGTGAACTTTTATTAGAATTGAGTTTGCCTCTAGTGACCTTCTTTCTGGCAGAAGAAGTCCATGTTTCAGGTATTATTGCCGTCGTAGTTGCTGGAATTTTAAAGGCAAGTCGCTTCAAGAAAATCACGCTCCTCGAAGCCCAAGTGGATACGGTGACCGAGACGGTCTGGCATACAGTGACCTTTATGCTCAACGGTTCTGTCTTTGTGATTTTAGGGATGGAGCTGGAAATGATAGCAGAACCTATCTTGACCAATCCAATCTATAATCCTCTACTTTTATTGCTATCTCTTATCGCCCTTACCTTTGTCCTCTTTGTCATTCGTTTTATTATGATCTATGGCTATTATGCCTATAGAACCCGACGCCTCAAGAAAAAGCTAAATAAGTATATGAAGGACATGTTTCTCTTGACCTTTTCAGGTGTTAAGGGAACGGTGTCGATTGCTACGATTCTCTTGATACCAAGTAATCTAGAACAGGAGTATCCTCTCTTGCTTTTCCTTGTTGCAGGTGTGACGCTTGTTAGCTTTTTAACAGGTCTCTTGGTCTTGCCTCATCTTTCTGATGAAGAGGAAGAAAGCAAGGATTATCTCATGCATATCGCCATTTTGAATAAAGTAACGCTAGAGTTGGAAAAAGAGTTGGAAGACACCAGAAATAAACTTCCCCTCTATGCGGCTATTGACAATTATCATGGACGTATTGAAAATCTCATTTTAAGCCAAGAAAACCAGGATGATCAAGAAGACTGGGCTGCTTTGAAACTCTTGATTCTTAGTATTGAAAGTGATGGTTTGGAACAGGCCTATGAAGAGGGGAACATTAGCAATCGTGCTTACCGAGTTTACCAACGTTATCTGAAAAATATAGAACAAGGAATCAATCGTAAACTTTCCTCAAGACTAACCTATTATTTCCTTGTTTCTTTGCGGATTTTACGTTTTCTCCTTCATGAAGTTTTTACTCTCGGAAAGACCTTCCGTAGCTGGAAGAACAAGGAGCAAAGCCGTCTCCGTGCTCTTGATTATGACCAAATTGCAGAGCTCTATCTTGCCAATACAGAGATGATTATTGAAAGTTTGGAAAACCTGAAGGGAGTCTACAGACGCTCTTTGATTAGTTTTATGCAGGAGTCTCGTCTTCGAGAAACAGCTATTATCAGCAGTGGTGCCTTTGTCGAACGGGTTATCAATCGTGTCAAACCCAACAATATCGATGAAATGCTGAGAGGCTATTATCTGGAGCGCAAGTTGATTTTCGAATACGAAGAAAAACGATTGATTACGACTAAGTATGCCAAGAAATTACGACAAAATGTAAATAATTTAGAGAACTATTCCTTGAAGGAAGCTGCCAATACCCTGCCGTATGATATGGTGGAATTGGTAAGAAGAAATTAGTTAATACTCTTTGAAAATCTCTTCAAACCACGTCAGCGTCGCCTTACCGTATGTATGTGACTGACTTCGTCAGTCTTATCTACAACCTCAAAACAGTGTTTTGAGCAGCCTGTGGCTAGCTTCCTAGTTTGCTCTTTGATTTTCATTGAGTATAAGATTATAAGTGAAGGAGTGTGACATGAAAAAGTGGTGGAAAGAGCTGATAGACAAGCCTTTATTAAAAGCTTTTTTGCATTATTATCAAGCATCAGATAGTGAGTTGACCAGTGTCGCAGTAGCCTACTATTGGTTGATTTCGATTTTCCCCCTGCTTTTGGTGGTGGTCAATATCCTCCCCTATTTTCAGATTCCTGTGGGAGAATTTCTGGGCTTTATGAAAGACGTCCTGCCCCCAAGCCTCTATGAAGGTGTGGAAAAAATAGCCAGAGAAGTCTTGACGCAACCTTCAACAGGTTTATTGAGTTTTTCTGTTTTATCGGCGTTATGGAGTTTTTCAAAATCTATGAATTTCTTGCAAAAAGCTTTTAACAAGGCTTATGGCGTCGAAAAGAGTCGTGGACTTATTTCCCATCAGATGCTAAGTCTCCTAGTCAGTTTTGGCTTGCAGCTCCTCTTTGCGTTTGCCTTGTTTTTGATCTTATTTGGTCAGATGATTTTGGCTTTACTTGCTCATTATTGGACGAAAGATGGCATTATCTATCAGGCTTTACAAGGGTTGGCAGGTCCTCTGATTTACGCCCTCCTCTTTGCTATCTTGGTCATGCTTTATTATTTTCTTCCCAATCTATCTAACAGGAAAATTAGCTATACCCTACCAGGCAGTGCCTTTGTTCTCTTAGTGATTTTAGGTTTACTAACTCTGTTCTCTAGTTATCTCAATTACTATGTCCATCATTTGGTGGATGTCCGAATTTTAGGTTCCGTTCTTCTTGTTGTTATGATGTTTTGGTTTATCTTGATTGCTAAAATTGTTATCCTAGGCGCGGTTATCAATGCCAGTATGCAGAGTTTGAAAGATCCGGTCTTTAAAAAAGACTAACTATTTATCCATTATAAAAGCGCATAGTATCAAGACTTTATAGAACCTTGATACTATGCGCTTTTGTGCTTTGACAGTTTTTTGTATAGTTTTTGTCCAAGATTTCTAAATCATCTGATTAAATTCCTATTTTCCCCTATCATTGTCCCTGTTTTTTCGAAAATGGAAGGAGTATAATAAATCTATCAATAAAATGATAGGAGGAACTTTATGGGTCATATTTTCTTTTTTCTAAGTGTCTTTTTGGCAGGGATTCTATCCTTCTTTTCTCCTTGTATCTTACCTTTGTTACCGGTCTATACAGGAGTGTTACTAGATGATAAGGATGGTGCTCAGGCTTCTAGCGGCAAATTTTCAATCTCAGTTACTAGTTTATTACGAACTCTGGCCTTTATAGCAGGAATTTCCTTTATATTTATTTTGTTGGGCTATGGAGCTGGTTTTTTAGGCGATTTGCTTTATGCTTCTTGGTTCCAATATCTTACTGGGGCAATTATTATCCTTCTTGGTTTGCACCAAATGGAGATTCTACACTTTAAGGGGCTTTATAAGGAAAAGAGACTACAACTGCAAGGACAGGGGCAAAATGGTAAGGGCTATAGTCAGGCATTTTTATTGGGCTTGACCTTTAGTTTTGCTTGGACGCCTTGCGTGGGGCCGGTTCTGGGGTCTGTTTTGGCCTTGGCGGCTTCAGGTGGTTCAGGAGCTTGGCAGGGAGCTGGTCTCATGTTGGTGTATACGCTGGGCTTGGCGCTACCATTCTTGCTTCTAGCTCTGACCTCTAGTTATGTTTTGAAACATTTCCGAAAACTTCATCCCTATCTCGGAATCCTCAAAAAAGTGGGTGGTTTTCTCATTATTGTGATGGGACTCTTGGTTCTGTTTGGAAATGCTTCAATTTTAAGTCAATTATTTGAATAAAATGGAAAGGAATATCAATATGAAAAAATGGCAAACATGTGTTCTTGGAGCAGGTTCGCTCCTTTGTTTGACGGCTTGTTCAGGCAAGTCCGTGACTAGTGAACACCAAACGAAAGATGAAATGAAGACGGAGCAGACAGCTAGTAAAACAAGCGCAGCTAAAGGGAAAGAGGTGGCTGATTTTGAATTGATGGGAGTAGATGGCAAGACCTACCGTTTATCTGATTACAAGGGCAAGAAAGTCTATCTCAAATTCTGGGCTTCTTGGTGTTCCATCTGTCTGGCTAGTCTTCCAGATACGGATGAGATTGCTAAAGAAGCTGGTGATGACTATGTGGTCTTGACAGTAGTGTCACCAGGACATAAGGGAGAGCAATCTGAAGCGGACTTTAAGAATTGGTATAAGGGATTGGATTATAAAAATCTTCCAGTCCTAGTTGACCCATCAGGCAAACTTTTGGAAACTTATGGTGTCCGTTCTTACCCAACCCAAGCCTTTATAGACAAAGAAGGCAAGCTGGTCAAAACACATCCAGGATTCATGGAAAAAGATGCAATTTTGCAAACTTTGAAGGAATTAGCCTAGGAGGCGTCTTATGAATGATAAGTTAAAAATCTTCTTGTTGCTAGGAGTATTTTTTCTAGCCATAACCGGATTCTATGTTCTATTGATACGAAATGCAGGGCAGACAGATGCCTCGCAAATTGAAAAGGCGGCAGTTAGCCAAGGAGGAAAAGCAGTGAAAAAAACAGAAATTAGTAAAGACGCAGACTTGCACGAAATTTATCTAGCTGGAGGTTGTTTCTGGGGAGTGGAGGAATATTTCTCACGTGTTCCCGGGGTGACGGATGCCGTTTCAGGCTATGCAAATGGTAGAGGAGAAACAACCAAGTACGAATTGATTAACCAAACAGGTCATGCAGAAACCGTCCATGTCACCTATGATGCCAAGCAAATTTCTCTCAAGGAAATCCTGCTTCACTATTTCCGCATTATCAATCCAACCAGCAAAAATAAACAAGGAAATGATGTGGGGACCCAGTACCGTACTGGTGTTTATTACACAGATGACAAGGATTTGGAAGTGATTAACCAAGTCTTTGATGAGGTGGCTAAGAAATACGATCAACCTCTAGCAGTTGAAAAGGAAAACTTGAAGAATTTTGTGGTGGCTGAGGATTACCATCAAGACTATCTCAAGAAAAATCCAAATGGCTACTGCCATATCAATGTTAATCAGGCGGCCTATCCTGTCATTGATGCCAGCAAATATCCAAAACCAAGTGATGAGGAATTGAAAAAGACCCTGTCACCTGAGGAGTATGCAGTTACCCAGGAAAATCAAACAGAACGAGCTTTCTCAAACCGTTACTGGGATAAATTTGAATCCGGTATCTATGTGGATATAGCAACTGGGGAACCTCTCTTTTCATCAAAAGACAAATTTGAGTCTGGTTGTGGCTGGCCTAGTTTTACCCAACCCATCAGTCCAGATGTTGTCACCTACAAGGAAGATAAGTCCTACAATATGACGCGTATGGAAGTGCGGAGCCGAGTAGGAGATTCTCACCTTGGCCATGTCTTTACGGATGGTCCACAGGACAAGGGCGGCTTACGTTACTGTATCAATAGCCTCTCTATCCGCTTTATTCCCAAAGACCAAATGGAAGAAAAAGGCTACGCTTATTTACTAGATTATGTTGATTAATACTCTTCGAAAATCTCTTCAAACCACGTCAGCGTCGCCTTACCGTATGTAGGGTTACTGACTTCGTCAGTTTTATTTACAACCTCAAAGCGGTACTTTGAGAAACCTGTGGCTATCTTCCTAGTTTACTTTTTGATTTTTATTGAGTATAAGAGGTCTTTCCTAAGCAGTTAGAGGAGAATTTTGCTATACTGATACTAGTAAGTGGTAAAGGAGCAGATCATGACCTACACAATCTTAATCGTAGAAGATGAATATCTGGTAAGACAAGGTTTGACTAAACTGGTCAATGTAGCAGCCTACGATATGGAAATCATCGGTCAGGCTGAAAATGGAAGGCAGGCTTGGGAATTGATCCAAAAGCAGGTGCCAGATATCATTTTAACCGATATCAACATGCCTCATCTAAATGGCATCCAGTTGGCCAGTCTGGTACGAGAAACCTATCCTCAGGTTCATTTGGTCTTTTTAACAGGTTACGATGATTTTGATTATGCCTTGTCTGCTGTCAAACTAGGTGTGGACGACTACCTGCTCAAACCCTTTTCTCGTCAGGATATTGAGGAAATGTTGGGGAAAATCAAACAAAAACTAGACAAGGAAGAGAAAGAAGAGCAGTTACAAGATTTATTGACTAATAGGTTTGAAGGAAACATGGCCCAGAAAATCCAGTCTCATCTGGCTGATAGCCAATTTAGTTTAAAGTCTTTAGCCAGTGATTTAGGTTTTAGTCCGACCTATCTGAGTTCTTTGATTAAGAAAGAGTTGGGCTTGCCTTTTCAGGATTATCTGGTGAGAGAACGTGTTAAACAAGCCAAGCTCTTGCTTTTAACTACAGATCTGAAGATTTATGAGATCGCAGAGAAGGTTGGTTTTGAAGATATGAACTATTTTACCCAACGTTTTAAGCAGATTGCAGGTGTGACACCTCGTCAGTTTAAGAAGGGAGAAGACCGATGAAGCGTTCTTCTCTTTTAGTTAGAATGGTTATTTCCATCTTTCTGGTCTTTCTCATTCTCCTAGCTCTGGTTGGAACTTTCTACTATCAATCAAGTTCTTCAGCCATTGAGGCCACCATTGAGGGCAACAGCCAAACGACCATCAGCCAGACTAGCCACTTTATTCAGTCTTATATCAAAAAACTAGAAACCACCTCGACTGGTTTGACCCAGCAGACGGATGTTCTGGCCTATGCTGAGAATCCCAGTCAAGACAAGGTCGAGGGAATCCGAGATTTGTTTTTGACCATCTTGAAGTCAGATAAGGACTTGAAAACTGTTGTGCTGGTGACCAAATCTGGTCAGGTCATTTCTACAGATGACAGTGTGCAGATGAAAACTTCCTCTGATATGATGGCTGAGGATTGGTACCAAAAGGCCATTCATCAGGGAGCTATGCCTGTTTTGACTCCAGCTCGTAAATCAGATAGTCAGTGGGTCATTTCTGTCACTCAAGAACTTGTTGATGCAAAGGGAGCCAATCTTGGTGTGCTTCGTTTGGATATTTCTTATGAAACTCTGGAAGCCTATCTCAATCAACTCCAGTTGGGGCAGCAGGGCTTTGCCTTCATTATCAATGAAAACCATGAATTTGTCTACCATCCTCAACACACAGTTTATAGTTCGTCTAGCAAAATGGAGGCTATGAAACCCTACATCGAGACAGGTCAGGGTTATACTCCTGGTCACAAATCCTACGTCAGTCAAGAGAAGATTGCAGGAACTGATTGGACGGTACTTGGCGTGTCATCATTGGAAAAGTTAGATCAGGTTCGGAGTCAGCTCTTGTGGACCTTGCTTGGGGCCAGTGTCACATCTCTTCTTGTTTGTCTCTGCTTAGTGTGGTTCAGTCTTAAACGCTGGATTGCTCCTTTGAAGGATTTGAGAGAAACCATGTTGGAAATTGCTTCTGGTGCTCAAAATCTTCGTGCCAAGGAAGTTGGTGCCTATGAACTGAGAGAAGTAACTCGCCAATTTAATGCCATGTTGGATCAGATTGATCAGTTGATGGTAGCTATTCGTAGCCAGGAAGAAACGACCCGTCAGTACCAACTTCAAGCCCTTTCGAGCCAGATTAATCCACATTTCCTCTATAACACTTTGGACACCATCATCTGGATGGCTGAATTTCATGATAGTCAGCGAGTGGTGCAGGTGACCAAGTCCTTGGCAACCTATTTCCGCTTGGCGCTCAATCAAGGCAAGGACTTGATTTGTCTCTCTGACGAAATCAATCATGTCCGCCAGTATCTCTTTATCCAGAAACAACGCTATGGAGATAAGCTGGAATACGAAATTAATGAAAATGTTGCCTTTGATAATTTAGTCTTACCCAAGCTGGTCCTACAACCCCTTGTAGAAAATGCTCTTTACCATGGCATTAAGGAAAAGGAAGGTCAGGGCCATATTAAACTTTCTGTCCAGAAACAGGATTCGGGATTGGTCATCCGTATTGAGGATGATGGCGTTGGCTTCCAAGATGCTGGTGATAGTAGTCAAAGTCAACTCAAACGTGGGGGAGTTGGTCTTCAAAATGTCGATCAACGGCTCAAACTTCATTTTGGAGCCAATTACCAGATGAAGATTGATTCTAGACCCCAAAAAGGGACGAAAGTTGAAATATATATAAATAGAATAGAAACTAGCTAACTCCCAGTCAATTCTGGGAGTTTTATGCGTAATTGGGCAAACTTTATAGGTTGTCTATCTTGCTAAAAACAAGAAAAAACGGTATGATAGAAGAGTGACAACAGAGGTAACAGAGATGAACGAGACACAGATTCAAAGAGAAACACGTCAGGTAGTGGAAGATGTTTTAGAAAAGACCAATTTGAAGCAGGGGGTCCTTTTTGTTTTAGGTCTATCTTCTAGTGAGGTGCTAGGTGGTCAGATTGGGAAAGAATCCAGTCAAGAGATTGGTGAGCTGATAGTGGAGACTATCTTGGGTATTCTAGGTAGTAGAGGTATCCATTTAGCAGTTCAAGGTTGTGAGCATGTCAATCGGGCTCTCGTTGTTGAACGTCAGGTGGCAGAGCAGTTTGATCTGGAAATTGTCAGTGTCCATCCTACTCTTCATGCAGGAGGTTCGGGGCAGTTGGCAGCCTTTAAGTTTATGCAGGATCCAGTTGAGGTTGAATTTATCAAGGCTCATGCTGGATTGGATATCGGAGACACTGCAATTGGCATGCATGTCAAGCATGTTCAGGTTCCGATTCGCCCTATTTTGAGAGAGATTGGTCATGCCCATGTAACGGCACTGGCTAGTCGTCCAAAATTAATCGGAGGTGCGCGTGCGCACTATCCGCAAGATGCTATTAGAAAGTCTTGAGAATGAATAAAGGAGATGAAAGTGTTTAAAAAAGACCGTTTTTCAATTCGTAAGATTAAGGGAGTTGTAGGCTCTGTATTTCTTGGAAGCCTTTTGATGGCTCCTTCTGTAGTGGACGCAGCTACCTATCACTATGTAAATAAAGAGATTATTTCACAAGAAGCTAAAGATTTAATTCAGACAGGAAAGCCTGACAGGAATGAAGTTGTATATGGTTTGGTGTATCAAAAAGATCAGTTGCCTCAAACAGGGACAGAAGCATCTGTTTTGACAGCTTTTGGTTTGCTGACTGTTGGGAGCTTGCTTTTAATCTACAAGAGAAAGAAAATTGCTAGCGTATTTCTAGTTGGAGCTATGGGATTGGTAGTTCTTCCTAGTGCAGGGGCTGTAGACCCAGTTGCGACCCTAGCACTGGCTAGTCGAGAGGGTGTTGTTGAAATGGAGGGCTATCGCTATGTTGGTTATCTATCAGGTGACATCCTCAAAACGCTTGGCTTGGACACTGTTTTAGAAGAAACCTCAGCAAAACCTGGAGAGGTGACTGTAGTCGAAGTTGAGACTCCTCAATCAACAACAAATCAGGAGCAAGCTAGGACAGAAAACCAAGTAGTAGAGACAGAGGAAGCTCCAAAAGAAGAAGCACCTAAAACAGAAGAAAGTCCAAAGGAAGAACCAAAATCGGAGGTAAAACCTACTGACGACACCCTTCCTAAAGTAGAAGAGGGGAAAGAAGATTCAGTAGAATCAGCTCCAGTTGAAGAAGTAAGTGGAGAAGTTGAGTCAAAACCAGAGGAAAAAGTAGCAGTTAAGCCAGAAAGTCAACCATCAGATAAACAAGCTGAGGAGCCAAACGTTGAACCACCAGTAGAACAACCAAAAGTCCCAGAACAACCCGTGCAACCTACACAAGCTGAGCAACCAAGGATACCAAAAGATTCATCACAAGAAGACAATCCTAAAGAAGATAGGGGAGCGGAAGAGACACCGAAACAAGAAGATACACAGCCAGCAGAAGCCCCAGAAATCAAGGTTGAAGAACCAGTAGAATCAAAAGAGGAGACTAAAACAGCTAAGGGGACGCAAGAAGAAGATTACGTGGGTGAGGCTCTTGTTCCAGAACAATTACCTGAGTATAAGGTGACTGAAGGAACACTCGTTGAAGAATCAACTACAGAACTTGACTATAAAACTGAAACGACTGAGGACCCAACCAAGTACACGGACGAAGAAACTGTCCTACGAAATGGTGAAAAAGGAAGTCAAGTTACAAAAACAACCTATAAAACAATAGGAGGGGTTAAAACTGACCAAGTTCTTTCAACCAGTACGGAAGTCACCAAGGAGCCTGTAAATCAACAGGTAATCCGTGGTACAAAACCAATTGAAGGGACAACGGTTGAGACAAGAGAAGAAATCATTTCTTTTGAAACAAAAGAACAAGAAGATGACACTTTAAAACGCGGAACAAGACAAGTAACTCAAGAAGGTGTAAACGATAAGAAACAAATTACTGAAACCTATAAAACAATTCGCGGAGAAAAAACAAGTGACGCTCCTACTATCACAGAAACAGTGATTGAAAAACCTCAAGACAAAATTATTAAGAATGGCACAAAAGAGTTAGAGAAACCAACCTTGGAATGGGCTAAAACAGATAAAGATGTCTTGAAGAAGAGTGCGACAGCTAGTTATACATTGACTAAACCAGCTGGAGTAGAAATTAAATCGATTAAAGTAGCTCTAAAAGATAATACTGGAACAGTTGTTAAAGAAGTAACGGTAGAAGAAAATAACTTACAAGCTACTTTAGACAACTTGAAATATTATCAAGGTTATACACTATCCACAACCATGGTCTATGATCGAGGTAACGGTGAAGAAACTGAAATATTAGAAGATAAAGAAGTTCAGTTAGACCTTAAAAAAGTTGAGATTAAAGATATTAAAGAAACAAGATTGATGAAAGTGGATGAGAATGGAAATGAAACAGATAGTAGCCTTCTAGAAACTGTTCCAGAAAATCTAACGTCATATTATCTAAAAATTACCACTAATCATAATAAAGTAACAAGGCTTGCCATTACTAATATAGAGGAAGTAACTGAGGAGGAGACATCCTTATTTAAAGTTACTGCTTCAGCTCCTGATTTAATCCAACGTGATTCAAATAATAGTTTGAGTCAAACATACACTTATTACATAGAGAAACCCAAAGCATCGCAAAATAACGTTTACTATAACTTCAAAGATTTAGTAGATGCTATGCAGAAAAATCCTAACGGTGAGTTTAAATTAGGATCGGATTTAAATGCAACAAATGTACCTACACCAAGTAAATCATATGTAACAGGTAAATTTACAGGTCACTTAACAAGTGTTGATGGTAAGCATTTCTCCATTCATAACACTGCTCGTCCATTATTTGATAGAGTTGAAGGGGGTTCTATCAAAAATATTAATTTAATTAACGTTAATATTAATATGCCTTGGGCAAATCAATTAGCTTCATTAGCTCAAACAGTGAAAAATGCAACTGTTGAAAATATTAAAGTAACGGGTACTATCGTTGGTAATAACAATGTTGCGGGTATTTTGGATAAATTAGATGATGCAGGTATTATGACTAATGTTGCTTTTATCGGAAAAGTTCAATCTGTTGGTGATAAAGGGTGGAACTTGGCTGGGATTGCATCTGAGATTTATCGAGGCAATTTAAATAAAGCTTATGCAGATGTTGAACTTAAAGGTTTAAATACTCGTGCAGGTGCTATAGTAGGACATTTAGCTCATGATTTTAATCCAAGAGATGTTGGTGCTTGGTCTAATGTAAGAAATTCTGTAGCCAAAGGTACTATTGATGTTGCTAGAGGTGATGTAGGCGGTTTAATTGGTAAAGACTGGCCTTGGGGAACCATTGATAACAATATCAGCTTAGTGAATGTTAAGCGTGGTGATATTTTCTTTGGTTCTAATGATATGGATGATGAATTTGTAAGCAATTGGATTAAACCTAATAATGCAACAGTTATCGGTGTGAGTTCTGGAGATAAAACCCATAAACAATCGTCTAAAATTAAAGAAATTTCACAGGTAGAAGCTGATAAGAAAATTAAGGATATGGGTATCACTGCTGATACATTTGAAGTAACTGAGCATTTGGTTGATAAGTTGAATCGCCGTATATTACGTGATGAAGAATACAAAACAATTCAAGATTATAATGCAAATCGTGAGCTTGTTTATCGTAATGTTGAAAAACTCCAACCGTTCTACAACAAAGAATGGATTGTGAATCAAGGGAACAAGCTTACAACTGATAGTCCATTAATGAATAAAGAAGTATTGTCTGTGACTGCAATGAAAGGTAATGACTTTATTACAGACCTTACAGATGCTGACCATATTATGGTTCATTACGCAGATAAGACAAAAGATATCTTTACGATTTCTCCTAAAGACTCTCAAGTTAAGCAAGTAAAAGAATACAGTGTCGCAGAGCTTGGTGAAGTCGTCTATACACCAAATATGGTTGTTAAAGATCGTGCAGATTTAATTAGTGCTATTGAAGGTATTTTAAGTCCAATTGAATTACAATCTGATCCAATTTATCAACGATTAGGAAGAACTGGGGATAACAGAGTTAATGCAATTAAGAATCTTTACTTAGAAGAAAGCTTTAAAGAAGTAAAAGATCATCTTAATACATTTGTGACAAAATTAGTTGAAAATGAAGATCATCAACTGAATACAGATGAAGCTGCAAAACGTGCCTTGATTAAGAAAATTGAAGATAACAAAGCTGCTGTCCTGTTAGGATTAACATACCTAAATCGTTATTACGGTGTGAAATTTGATAACTTCAATATTAAAGAATTAATGCTATTCAAACCAGATTTTTATGGTAAGAATGTAAGTGTTTTAGATCGATTAATAGAAATTGGTTCAAAAGAGGACTATATTAAGGGAAGTCGTACACAGGAGTCCTTCCGTGAAGTGGTGGCGAAAAATACTCTTTCTGGAAACTTACATGACTTCTTGACCTACAATATGAAACTATTCACAAATGAAACAGACATAAATGTTTGGTTTAAGAAAGCTATTGAAAATAATGCTTATGTAGTTGAACAACCGTCAACTAACCCTGCATTTGCTAATAAAAAATATCGTCTATATGAAGGACTTAATAACGGACAACATGGACGCATGATTTTATCGCTTCTGAACTTGAAAGATGCACATTTATTTATGATTTCAACATATAATACTATCTCATTTAGTTCGTTTGAAAAGTATGGTAAAGATACAGAAGAAAAACGTGAAGCGTTCAAGAGTGAAATCAATAAACGTGCTAAAGAGCAAGTTAATTACTTAGATTTTTGGTCACGCCTTGCCACTGATAATGTCCGCGATAAACTTCTTAAGAGTCAAAATGTAGTTCCAACTCCTGTATGGGATAATCATGGTGCACCCGGTGGTTGGCCTGATAGATTTGGTCATCGAAAAGATAAACCGGATTATGCACCTATTCGTGAATTCTTTGGACGTATTGATAAGTATCATGATTATAAGTATGGGTATGGAGCGTATGCTTACATCTTTGCTGATCCACAGCCTATGGATGCTGTATATTTTGTTATGTCGGATTTAATAAGTGAATATGGCACATCTGCCTTTACACATGAGACTACCCACGTAAATGACCGAATGGCATATCTGGGAGGTCATAGACATCGACAGGGTACAGATCTTGAAGCATTTGCTCAAGGTATGTTACAAACTCCAGCAGAACATGGACATCAAGGTGAATATGGCGCACTTGGATTAAATATGGCATTTGAACGTTCAAATGATGGAAACCAATGGTATAATCCAGATCCTACCAAACTTCAAACACGTGACCAAATCGACCATTACATGAAGAACTACAATGAAGCTATGATGATGCTCGATTATGCAGAAGCTGAGGCTGTTCTTCCTAAGGTTAAAGGTGACAATAGTAAGTGGTTCAAGAAAATTGATCGCGAAACACGTCGACCAATGGACAGAAATAAACTAAGTGGTCCTCACCAATGGGACAAAGTGCGTGATTTGATAGACGCTGAGAAAACAACTAACCTTGAAACCATCGATGACTTGGTAAATAATAATTTCATGACCATTCACGGAAATCCAGGTAATAAGGTCTTCCACCCAGAGGACTTTGGTACGGCATATGTCAATGTTAATATGATGGCTGGTATTTATGGCGGTAATACGAGTCAAGGTGCCCCTGGTTCTCTATCCTTCAAACATAACGCCTTCCGTATGTGGGGTTACTATGGATATGAACATGGGTTCATTGACTATGTTTCAAGCAAACATCAAGGTGCAGCCAATAAAGAAAATAACGGTCTATTAGGTGATGATTTCATTATTAAGAAAGTTTCTAATAACCAATTTTCAAACCTTGAAGATTGGAAGAAGCAATGGTATGGGGAAGTTCTTACAAAATCTAAAAAAGGTTTTGCACCAATTGAAATTAATGGCACTCAAATTTCAACCTATGAACAGTTGAAGACTATGTTTGATGAGGCTGTTACTAAAGATTTAACGGAACTAAACGATAGTAGTATTAAAGACAAATACCGAAATACAGTTGTCTTGAAATCGAAAGTCTTTAAAGCTCTCCTTAAAAACACAGACGGTTTCTCTGGTGATCTATTTACTGCACCACAAGCATAGAATGAATAAAATCGTAAAAAGGTAGATCAGCTTTGTCTGTATCTGCCTTTTTATGCTATACTTAAGGTATGCATAGAAAAACAGTGATTGATTTTAGGACTTTAGGGGAGAGATATACCTTTGCCCAGCCTATTAAAGAGTTGAAAACGAGAAATGTAGAAGAAGTGGCAGATTTGCTGGCACAAGTGGAAAGCTACCAAGAGCAAGGTTATTATGTGGTGGGGTATGTCAGCTACGAGGCTGCACCTGCTTTTGAGGAGAAATTAGCAGTTCACAAGGTTCCTCTACTGGGCGAGTACTTGCTTTACTTTACTGTTCACGATAGGGTAGAGACCTCCCCTATTCCTCTGACTTATGAGGATATTGATTTGCCCTCAAATTGGCAGGAAGTGACGTCTGCAGCAGACTATGAAAAGGCCATTGCCCAGATACACCATCACTTGAGGCAGGGAGACACCTATCAGGTCAACTACACCGTCCAACTCAAGCAAAAGTTAAGTGCCAATCCTTTTGCCATCTACAATCGTATGGTGGTAGAGCAGGAGGCGGGCTACAATGCCTATGTGGAACATGACGAGATGGCAGTGATTTCCATGAGCCCAGAGCTCTTTTTTGAGCAAAATGATCGCGAGTTGACAACACGACCAATGAAGGGGACGACTCAGCGTGGGGTAACTGACCAAGAAGATCTTGAACAGGCCAGTTGGTTGGAACAGGATCCCAAAAATCGCTCTGAAAATATGATGATTGTGGACCTCTTGCGCAATGATATGAACCGTATTTCTGAAGTTGGGAGCGAGCACGTGGAGCGTCTGTGTCAGGTAGAGCAGTATTCAACTGTTTGGCAGATGACTTCGACCATCAAGAGTCAGTTGCGAGAGGATGTGGACCTTGTTGAAATCTTCCGCTCACTCTTTCCTTGTGGTTCCATAACGGGTGCACCGAAAATTGCGACAATGGAGATTATCAAGAACTTGGAGCCTCAACCGCGTGGAGTCTACTGTGGAACGATTGGTCTCTTGCTTCCAAATGGACGACGGATTTTTAATGTGGCCATTCGTACCATTCAACTTCACAAAGGTCAAGCCATTTATGGAGTTGGCGGAGGGATTACTTGGGATAGCACATGGGAATCTGAATACCGAGAGGTTCATCAAAAGGCAGCAGTTCTTTATCGTAAACAAGCTCGCTTCCAACTGATTACGACAGGGGAAATCAGCCAGAAGAACCTGCTGTTTGAAGATCAACATCTGGAAAGACTGAGAAAAGCTAGTCGTTATTTTGCCTTTCCTTTTGATGCAGAAGACTTGGGACACAAGATTGAGGAAGAGTGTCAGGATTGTGAAGCTAATCAAGATTACCGCTTGCGAATCAGCCTTAGCAAATCTGGAGAGATAGAAGTCAATCGTCAAGTATTAACCCCTCTCAGTACAAGCTTTTGTCAGGCCCAAGTCTGCCTTCAGGAAGCTGCTTTGAATCAATCCTTTACCTACTTTAAAACCACTCACCGACCGCATTTGAGCCTAGGAGAACAAGAGAAGATTTACCACAATAAGTCAGGAGAACTGCTTGAAACCTCTATAGGAAATTTGGTTCTGAAAATCGCTGGAAAACTCTACACACCGCCTATCCGACTTGGAATCTTGCCAGGAATTTACCGTCAGTATTTGCTAGAAACAGGACAGGTAGAAGAGAAAGTCTTGACCTTGACAGATTTTGCCCAAGCAGAAGCTATTTATGGCTGTAATGCAGTGAGAGGCTTGTATGAACTAAGCCTTGAGGAGAACTAGATGAAATTGATATTTTTGCATGGGTTAGGGCAGTCAGCAGAGTCTTGGAAAGAAGTTCGGAATCTACTGACAGATTATCCTTCTGAGGCTATCGAGTTATTTCCTTCTGGAGTTAGTAACTATCAACAAGCTAAAGAGCGAGTTTATCAGCACCTAGCTCAAGAGACAGAACCTTTTGTTTTGATTGGATTGTCCTTAGGTGCTGCCCTGACACTAGAACTTTCCAGTTACGATTTACCAAATCTTCGAGCTTTGATTCTGTCAGGATGCCCGCTTAAATTAGCAGGGAATATCCTATTTTATCTTCAATTGCTGATTTTTAAACTACTTCCCAAAAGAGTATTTGAAAAACAGGGAGCAGACAAGACTCTTATGGTCGGAGTTTCTGAGGAATTGAAGACACTTGATTTAACGGATATAGCAGGGACTTGCTCCTATCCAACCTTACTAATTTGTGGCAGCAAAGATAAACCGAATCTTAGTTCTATGAAAGCTCTCCATAGACTGTTAACAGATTCGCAGTTTCAGATCATTCCTGATGGCCCTCATGTCTTGAATAAGGCAAAACCAAAGGAGTTTGTAGAAAAGACCAGAAGTTTCCTTGAATTGCTGAAATAAGTTTGATAAAATAATATTGAAATCGATATCATAATTATGGGAGAAAGAAATGAATAAACGTCTATTTTTAAAAATGAGTCTGGTGACGTTGCCAATTTTAGCCTTGTTTTCACAACCAGTTTTGGCGGAAGAAAACATCCATTTTTCGAGCTGTAAGGAAGCTTGGGCGAATGGCTATTCGGATATTCACGAGGGGGAACCTGGTTATTCTGCCAAGTTAGACCGTGATCATGATGGTGTGGCTTGCGAATTGAAAAATGCTCCTAAGGGTGCTTTTAAAGCAAAACAGTCAACGGCTATTCAAATCAACACAAGTTCAGCAACAACAAGTGGTTGGGTTAAGCAGGACGGCGCTTGGTACTACTTTGATGGAAATGGAAATCTAGTGAAAAATGCATGGCAGGGAAGCTATTACCTGAAAGCTGATGGTAAAATGGCACAGAGTGAATGGATTTATGACTCTTCTTATCAAGCTTGGTATTATTTGAAATCAGATGGTTCTTATGCAAAAAATGCATGGCAAGGAGCTTATTACCTTAAATCAAACGGTAAAATGGCACAAGGTGAGTGGGTTTATGATTCTTCTTACCAAGCATGGTATTACTTGAAATCAGATGGTTCATATGCTCGCAATGCATGGCAAGGAAACTACTATTTGAAATCAGATGGTAAAATGGCTAAAGGTGAATGGGTTTATGATGCCACCTATCAAGCTTGGTATTATTTGACATCAGATGGTTCTTATGCTTACAGTACATGGCAAGGAAATTACTATCTAAAATCGGATGGTAAAATGGCTGTCAATGAATGGGTTGATGGTGGACGTTATTATGTTGGCGCTGACGGAGTTTGGAAGGAAGGTCAAGCAAGTACAGCTTCTTCTAGTAATGATAGCAATAGTGAATATTCTGCTGCTTTAGGAAAGGCAAAAAGTTATAATTCGTTATTCCACATGTCAAAAAAAACGTATGTATAGACAATTAACTTCTGATTTTGATAAATTTTCAAATGATGCAGCTCAATATGCCATTGATCATTAGATGATTAACAGATACTGGTAGGCGAAAAAATTCCTTATAATTCACTTACGCAAACCTTTGCATAAGTGAATGGATTTTGATATACTAGTACTGTAAGCATTTTCAATTACTACACAATGAAAAAGGAGAATATGATGAGTCAAAAGATTATTGGGATTGACCTTGGTGGAACTTCTATCAAATTTGCAATCTTAACAACAGCAGGAGAAATCCAAGGAAAATGGTCAATCAAGACCAACATTTTGGATGAGGGAAGTCATATCGTTGATGATATGATTGAGTCTATTCAACATCGTTTGGACTTGCTTGGATTGGCAGCAGCGGACTTCCAAGGCATTGGAATGGGATCACCAGGTGTGGTTGACCGTGACAAAGGGACTGTTATCGGTGCCTACAACTTGAACTGGAAAACCCTTCAACCAATCAAACAAAAGATTGAAAAAGCCTTGGGCATTCCATTTTTCATCGATAATGATGCCAACGTAGCAGCTCTTGGTGAGCGCTGGATGGGTGCTGGAGATAACCAACCAGACGTTGTCTTTATGACACTCGGTACTGGTGTTGGTGGTGGTATTGTCGCAGAAGGCAAATTGCTTCATGGTGTTGCTGGTGCAGCAGGTGAACTTGGTCATATCACTGTTGATTTTGACCAACCAATTGCATGTACTTGTGGTAAAAAAGGCTGCCTTGAGACAGTTGCTTCAGCAACAGGAATTGTCAACTTGACTCGTCGCTATGCCGATGAATACGAAGGCGATGCAGCCTTGAAACGCTTGATTGATAACGGAGAAGAAGTAACTGCTAAGACTGTCTTTGATCTCGCAAAAGAAGGAGACGACCTTGCTTTGATTGTTTACCGTAACTTCTCACGTTACTTGGGAATCGCTTGTGCTAACATTGGTTCAATCCTAAACCCATCAACAATCGTCATCGGTGGTGGTGTGTCAGCTGCGGGAGAATTCCTTCTACAAGGTGTTCAAAAAGTCTATGATGAAAATACTTTCCCACAAGTACGCACATCTACTAAATTAGCTCTTGCAACTCTAGGAAATGACGCTGGAGTTATCGGAGCAGCATCACTTGTATTGCAATAAGATAATGAGAGAGGAAAAATGCTAACCTAGAGTTAGTAATGTTCCTCTTTTATTTTTTATGCTATACTAGTTAGGACAATGAATGAGGTGAGAGTAAATGACAAAAGCAGATACGATTTTTAAAGAGAATATTGAACGCATTCTAAAGGAAGGTGTTTTCTCAGAGCAGGCTCGTCCTAAGTACAAGGATGGGACTGTTGCTAATTCCAAGTATGTAACTGGTGCCTTTTCCGAGTACGACTTATCTAAAGGAGAATTTCCTATCACAACCTTGCGTCCCATTGCAATCAAATCCGCCATCAAAGAAGTTCTCTGGATTTACCAAGACCAGTCAAATAGCTTAGAAGTGCTTAATGACAAGTACAATGTTCACTACTGGAATGACTGGGAAGTTGGAGACACGGGAACCATTGGTGAGCGCTATGGTGCCGTTGTTAAGAAACACGACATTATCAATAAGCTTCTCAAACAGTTGGAAACCAATCCTTGGAATCGCCGCAATATTATTTCGCTCTGGGATTACCAAGCTTTCGAAGAAACAGATGGGCTGCTCCCGTGCGCCTTTCAGACCATGTTTGATGTCCGGCGTGTTGATGGGGAAATCTATCTGGATGCGACCTTGACCCAGCGCTCCAATGATATGCTGGTGGCCCACCACATCAACGCTATGCAGTATGTGGCTTTACAGATGATGATTGCCAAACATTTTGGTTGGAAGGTTGGGAAGTTCTTCTATTTCATCAACAACCTCCATATCTATGATAATCAATTTGAACAAGCTCAGGAATTGCTCCGTCGGGAGCCGTCAAACTGCCAACCACGCTTGGTTTTAAATGTTCCTGATGGGACTAATTTCTTTGATATCAAAGCAGAAGATTTTGAGTTGGTGGATTATGACCCTGTTAAGCCACAGTTGAAGTTTGACCTAGCTATTTAAAAGAATAGAAAAAAGAAGTTGAGAATAATCCCAACTTCTTTTGTTTCTTAACGTGATACGCGGCGACGAGCTGCTTTTTTACGATTTTCTTCGATGAAAGCTGCTTTTTGCTCTTCTGGTTCGATTACTTTCTTTTTAAATGCGTATACTGCACCTGCAACGGCAGCGACAGTTCCTGCGACACCTGTTACAAGACCTTTAGCGAATCCTTTAGCCATGAGTCTTCCTCCTTTATATTCTCAATCAGCCAGCCTCCTCAAGAGGTCACATTTTTCTGACTGACCTTTTTGTGTTATAATAATAGTAACGAAAAAATGGGAATTTTTCAAGGAAAAAAGATGAAAACAAAAATAATTGTGATTGTTGGACCGACTGCTGTTGGAAAGACGGCTCTAGCTATTGAAGTTGCAAAGCGCTTTAATGGCGAAGTGGTTAGTGGAGATAGCCAGCAAGTCTATCGAGGACTTGATATTGGGACGGCCAAGGCTAGTCCAGAAGAGCAGGCAGCTGTTCCTCATCATTTAATCGATGTTAGAGAGATAACCGAGTCTTACTCGGCTTTTGATTTTGTTTCAGAAGCTAAGATGACTATTGAGGATATTCAGAGCCGTGGCAAGCTAGCCATTATCGCCGGTGGGACTGGACTTTATATCCAGAGCTTGCTAGAAGGTTACCACCTAGGTGGGGAGACTCCTTATGAGGAGATTTTAGCTTATCGAGCTAGTTTGGAGCCATATTCAGATGAGGAATTAGCCCATTTGGTGGAGCAAGCAGGCCTTGAGATTCCCCAGTTTAATCGTCGTCGTGCTATGCGTGCCTTAGAAATTGCCCATTTTGGTCAGGATTTGGAAAATCAAGAGATCTTGTATGAACCGCTGATTATCTGCTTGGATGATGAACGTAGTCAACTTTATGAGCGTATCAACCACCGAGTGGATTTGATGTTTGAGGCTGGGCTTTTGGATGAGGCCAAGTGGCTGTTTGACCATTCCCCTAATGTACAGGCTGCTAAAGGAATTGGCTATAAGGAACTCTTTCCTTATTTCCGTGGAGAGCAGACCTTTGAGGAAGCTCGTGAGAGTCTTAAACAGGCGACCCGTCGTTTTGCCAAGCGTCAGCTGACCTGGTTCCGTAATCGCATGCAGGTCACCTTTTATCAGATTGGAGAATCTGGTGTACAAGACCGCATTTTAAGCCAGATAGAGGAGTTTTTAGATGATTGAAACGGAGAAAAAAGAGGAGCGAGTCCTGCTGATTGGTGTGGAATTGCAGGGTATGGACAGTTTTGACCTCTCCATGGAAGAATTGGCTAGTTTAGCGAAAACGGCAGGGGCAGTCGTTGTAGATAGCTACAGACAAAAACGTGAAAAATATGATTCCAAGACCTTCGTCGGCTCTGGTAAGTTGGAAGAGATTGCGCTTATGGTGGATGCAGAAGAAATCACTACTGTCATCGTCAACAACCGTCTGACCCCAAGGCAGAATGTCAATCTAGAGGAAGTTCTCGGTGTTAAGGTCATTGACCGTATGCAGTTGATTTTGGATATCTTTGCCATGCGGGCTCGAAGCCATGAAGGGAAGCTCCAAGTCCACCTAGCCCAACTCAAATACCTCTTGCCTCGCTTGGTTGGTCAGGGGATTATGCTCAGCCGTCAGGCAGGGGGAATTGGTTCCCGTGGTCCTGGTGAAAGCCAGCTGGAGCTGAACCGTCGTAGCGTTCGCAATCAAATCACGGATATCGAGCGCCAGCTCAAGGTGGTTGAGAAAAATCGGGCGACTGTCAGAGAAAAACGTTTGGAGTCTAGCACCTTTAAGATTGGTTTGATTGGTTATACCAATGCTGGGAAATCAACTATCATGAACATCTTGACCAGTAAGACCCAGTATGAAGCAGATGAGCTCTTTGCGACTCTGGATGCGACAACCAAGAGTATTCATCTGGGAGGCAATCTCCAAGTAACTTTGACAGATACCGTTGGCTTTATTCAAGATTTGCCGACAGAGTTGGTGTCCAGTTTCAAGTCAACCTTGGAAGAAAGCAAGCATGTGGACCTTCTGGTTCATGTTATCGATGCTAGCAATCCTTACCACGAGGAGCATGAAAAAACGGTTCTCTCCATCATGAAAGACCTGGACATGGAAGATATTCCTCACTTGACGCTTTATAATAAAGCGGATTTGGTGGAGGATTTCACGCCTACCCAAACGCCATATACCCTCATTTCTGCCAAGTCTGAGGACAGTCGTGAAAACTTGCAAGCATTATTGCTAGATAAGATTAAGGAAATTTTTGAAGCATTTACCCTGCGAGTGCCTTTTTCAAAGTCCTACAAGATTCATGATTTAGAGAGTGTTGCAATTCTGGAAGAACGTGATTATCAGGAAGACGGCGAAGTGATTACAGGCTACATTTCCGAGAAAAATAAATGGAGGTTAGAAGAATTTTATGACTGATATTAAAACTTTGGCTCTAAAGTATGGAGGTTATACAAGTCTGGACAAGGTCTATCTGGATCAGCTTCTAGCTGGTAAAACAGAGCAGGAGCAGTTAACACTTATTACACCTCCGCCAAGTGTTGTTAATGCCTACTTTGCAGAACTCTATCAGAAAAAAAGTCCTCAGGCTGCGACGGATTATTTTGCAGAACTCAGTCAGGAACTGAATCTTTACAATACTGAGCCAAGTTTCACCCTAGAAAATAAGCCTTTTATTCGGCTTAATCTGTCTGGTAAATCCTTTGGTTTTTGTTATGAGAGTGACGGCTTTGGTCGGATTTTCTCTGAAAATGAGGAGAAAATCTCGGATGACTTGCTCTTTGAAATTGCGCAAATTTTCTCCCATCAATTAGTCTTTGAAGAGTCTGGTAAGATTTACATGAAGCCTGTCAAGGACGAGGAAGTTGTCAGCCTAGAAAGTCTCACAGCTTTGACTGATTTGGAAAGATTGGCTGATGGTCGAAAACGTCTCAAAGGCTACAGCCAAGAGGATTTATTGCAAGAAGCTGCTGCTTTTTCTGGCAAACGCTATTTCCGATCGGAAAACCGCACAGCCATGTTATATATTGATTAATTAGAAAGTATCGAATGGATATTCAATTTTTAGGAACGGGGGCTGGTCAGCCCTCTAAAGCCCGCAACGTTTCAAGTCTCGCCCTGAAACTTTTGGACGAGATTAACGAAGTTTGGCTCTTTGACTGTGGAGAAGGTACGCAAAATCGCATTCTGGAAACCACAATTCGACCACGTAAGGTCAGCAAAATCTTTATTACCCATCTGCATGGAGACCACATTTTTGGTTTGCCAGGTTTCCTTTCTAGCCGTGCCTTTCAGGCCAATGAAGAGCAGACAGATTTGGAAATCTACGGACCTCAAGGAATCAAGTCATTTGTCTTAACCAGCCTTCGTGTGTCAGGTTCTCGTCTGCCCTACCGCATTCATTTCCATGAGTTTGACCAAGATTCTCTGGGTAAAATTCTTGAAACCGATAAATTCACTGTGTATGCAGAGGAGCTGGACCACACTATTTTCTGTGTTGGCTATCGTGTCATGCAAAAGGATCTAGAAGGGACGCTGGATGCTGAAAAACTCAAGGCTGCTGGTGTTCCGTTCGGCCCGCTTTTTGGTAAAATCAAAAACGGCCAGGATCTTGTTTTGGAAGACGGAACTGAAATCAAGGCAGCAGACTATATCTCAGCGCCACGTCCAGGTAAGATTATCACTATTTTAGGAGACACTCGAAAAACGGATGCCAGTGTGCGTCTGGCTGTCAATGCAGATGTCCTAGTTCATGAGTCCACTTATGGCAAGGGTGATGAAAAAATTGCTCGTAACCATGGTCACTCAACTAATATGCAAGCTGCACAAGTAGCGGTAGAAGCAGGTGCCAAACGCCTCCTACTCAACCATATCAGTGCCCGTTTCCTCTCAAAAGATATAAGCAAACTCAAGAAGGACGCTGCCACAATTTTTGAAAATGTCCATGTGGTCAAAGACTTGGAAGAAGTGGAAATCTAGCAGTCACAGAAAGGATAAGTATGCCTACTATTCTCATTACCGGAGCTAGCGGTGGTCTAGCTCAAGAAATGGTCAAACTCCTGCCCAATGACCAACTCATCTTGCTTGGTAGAAATAAGGAAAAATTAGCCCAACTCTACGGAAATTATTCCCATGCAGAATTGATTGAAATTGATATTACCGACGATTCAGCCTTAGAAGCTCTGGTAACTGATCTTTATCTCCGCTATGGCAAGATTGATGTCTTGATTAACAACGCTGGTTACGGGATTTTTGAGGGATTTGACCAGATTGCTGATAAAGATATTCACCAGATGTTTGAGGTCAATACCTTTGCCCTGATGAATCTGTCTCGTCACCTTGCGGCTCGTATGAAGGAAAGCAGCAAAGGGCATATCATCAACATCGTCAGCATGGCAGGTCTAATAGCTACTGGCAAGTCTAGTCTTTACTCAGCGACCAAGTTTGCGGCTATTGGTTTTTCAAATGCTCTGCGACTCGAACTTATGCCCTATGGAGTCTATGTGACAACAGTCAATCCAGGTCCAATCCGAACAGGATTTTTTGACCAAGCTGACCCAGATGGAACTTATCTTAAATCGGTTGACCGCTTCCTCTTAGAGGCAGATGCAGTGGCTAAAAAGATTGTCAAGATTATAGGCAAAAATAAACGAGAACTCAATCTCCCGATTTTGTTGAACCTAGCCCATAAGTTTTATACTCTCTTTCCCAAGCTAGCTGATAAGTTGGCAGGGGAAACTTTTAATTATAAGTAAAAAGAACCAATGTGCAGGTTGTTGCTAGCCTACATATTGGTTCTTATCATTTCTCAACTATCAAACTGAACTTCTTCTAGTAGATAGTCGATAAAGCGTTCGCCCATCTTAGATAGGCTGGTTTTCTCATGCTGGATATAGACCAGCTCAATCGGGTCATCAATATCCAGTGGGATAGAAACGATATTGTCTCCGTTTAGGTTGCTGTTCAAAATCCCTGTCGCAATGGTATAACCATCCAAACCAATCAAGAGATTAAAGAGGGTGGCACGGTCACTGACCACAATGGATTTCTTGTGGTGTTCCTGAGAAAGAATCTCTTCTGAAAAGTAGAAGGAGTTGTGCGTCCCTTGGTCATAGCTGAGGTAAGGGAAATTCTCCAAATCAGACAGTTTCACCTTGTCTTTCTTTGCCAGAGGGTTGGTCTTGCTGACAAAGATATGCGGTTGCGCTGTGAAGAGATGGTGGGCTAGCAGGTGATTGTCATCCAGCATCTTGGTTAAAACATCACGGTTGTAACTGTTTAAGAAGAGGACCCCGACCTCACTGCGGAAGTTCTTGACGTCGTCGATAATCTCCCAAGTCCGAGTTTCACGAAGGAAGAGTTCGTATTTCTCCATATCGCTTTTCTTGAGCAAAGAGACAAAGGCATTGACCACAAAGGCATAGTGTTGAGACGAAACGCTAAAGAGTTCGCGGTGGGCGACAGGATTTTTATAGCGTTCCTCCAGAAGCTGGGTCTGCTCGACAACCTGACGGGCATAAGAGAGAAACTCCATCCCATCACGGGTCAAGGTGATTCCCTTGGGATTGCGGATAAAGATCTCAATGCCCATTTCATTTTCCAAATCTCGCACTGCATTGGAGAGACTTGGCTGAGTGATAAAGAGTTGCTTGGCTGCCTCATTCATGGAGCCAGTTTCGACGATTTTGATAATATAATGTAATTGTTGAATTCTCATGTTTTTATTGTACCATACTTGCCTTAGAATCGCTAAAGAAGATAGGAAAATAAGGAGCATTGTATGAGTCTCTTCTTGAAAAAAACACAAAATTTTGCTAGAATGAGTCTTATGAAAACATTCTATGATGTGCAGCAATTCCTCAAACGATTTGGTATTATTGTTTACATGGGAAAACGCTTATATGATATTGAACTGATGAAGTTGGAACTATCTCGGATTTACGATGCAGGGTTGATGGATAAATTAGACTATCTAGAGGCAGAAGCAGTTCTTCGCAGAGAGCACAAGGTAGAATTGGATTATATTGAGAAAAATGGAGAAAAGAACTAATGGTTACTTGGATTTTGTGGGCACTTATACTAGCAATGTTGGCGTGGATGGGCTTTAACTATCTTCGTATTCGCCGTGCGGCTAAAATTGTGGACAATAAGGAGTTTGAAGCCTTGATTCGTACGGGTCAATTGATTGATTTGCGCGACCCAGCAGAATTCCACAGAAAACATATCCTTGGTGCACGCAATATTCCTTCAAGTCAGTTGAAAACTAGTCTTGCAGCACTTCGTAAAGATAAACCTGTCCTTCTCTACGAAAACCAACGTGCGCAACGAGTTACAAATGCAGCTCTTTACTTGAAAAAACAAGGTTTTTCTGAGATTTATATCCTTTCTTATGGCTTGGATTCTTGGAAAGGGAAAGTGAAGACTAGCTAACCTTATTTCCAAATTAGTCGAATGATAGGATGAAGCTATTGTTTTATAGTATAATTAATTTGTATAAAATTTAAAGAGTTCTTAGAACATGAAAGAAAAGAAGAAAAATCCACTTTTTGTGGGTATCTTGTCGATTATTCTTGGTTTGTTATTTCCAATTGTAGGCCTGATTTTGGGTATCATAGGATTGGTCTTGGCTATTTCATACCAAAAAGAGTCACAATTAGACTATAAAATAGAAAAGATTCTTAATATCTTAGGAATTGTGATTTCTGTAGTTAACTGGATTGTAGCAATCGCCTTAATTTTTCGGTAAATAAAAGAAAAAAGCTTTAGTTTTAAAGCTTTTTTTATTTTATCGACTCATCTCTAAATAGTTTTTAATGATTTGTAACTCTTTTTGGTTCAAAGGGCGGTAGTTACCTTCTGCTAAATCTGGGTTCAATGTGAAGTCCCCAAATTGGATTCTCTTGAGGCTAGTCACCTTAACACCAACCGAGAGGAACATTTTCTTGATTTGATGAAATTTTCCTTCTGAAATGGTGATAGAGGCTTGACTGAGGGAAGGACTTGCTGATAGAATCTCTAGTCTTGCAGGTTTACAGATAGTGCCATCTAAAAAGACAATTCCTTTTTGAAAGGTTTGGATATGGTCAGGTGTTAGAAGTCCATTAACCTCAACTTGATAAGTCTTATCGACATGATATTGGGGATGGAGGAGTTGGAAGCCCAAGGGACCGTTATCGGTCAAGAGAAGGAGTCCTGTTGTATCTCGGTCCAGTCGGCCGACGGCATAGAGCTTGTCAGACTGGATGTCAGATGGAAGCAAGTCCATGACGGTCGGAAGTTCCTTGTCTTTGTTGGCTGTAACGACACCAGCAGGTTTATGAAGCATAAGATAGGTGTGTTCATAGCCTTGAATGATTCGATCCTGAAAAAGGAGTTCTTGTAGTCCTGTATCGATATTTTGAGCTAGGGAGCGGGCTGGGCAACCATCGACTAGAATGTCCCCTTTGAGTAAGGCTTGTTTCATGGCCTTTCGGCTGATTTTTTCTTGAGCTAATAAATTATCTAAACGCATACTGTGCCTATCTTATCATAAGTCGCTTGCTTTGAAAAGGCTTGACGTGAAAAGAAAAGTGGAGTGAAAACATTTACACTTGCTTGAGTTATGTTATTTACTTGAAATTATGGTATAATCGTTCAGTTAGAAAATAAATTTTGAATATTATAGAGGAAATCATGACAAAATTAAGAGAAGATATCCGTAACATTGCGATTATCGCCCACGTTGACCACGGTAAAACAACCCTGGTTGACGAATTATTGAAACAATCAGAAACGCTTGATGCACGTACTGAATTGGCAGAGCGTGCTATGGACTCAAACGATATCGAAAAAGAGCGTGGAATTACCATCCTTGCTAAAAATACTGCCGTTGCTTACAACGGAACTCGTATCAACATTATGGACACACCAGGACACGCGGACTTCGGTGGAGAAGTTGAGCGTATCATGAAAATGGTTGACGGTGTTGTCTTGGTCGTAGATGCCTATGAAGGAACCATGCCACAAACTCGTTTCGTATTGAAAAAAGCCTTGGAACAAGACCTTGTCCCAATCGTGGTTGTTAACAAAATCGATAAGCCATCAGCTCGTCCAGCAGAAGTAGTGGATGAAGTCTTGGAACTTTTCATCGAGCTTGGTGCAGATGACGACCAGCTTGATTTCCCAGTGGTTTATGCTTCAGCGATCAACGGAACTTCTTCATTGTCAGATGATCCAGCTGACCAAGAAGCGACTATGGCACCAATCTTTGACACGATTATCGACCATATCCCAGCTCCAGTAGATAACTCAGATGAGCCTTTGCAGTTCCAAGTGTCACTTTTGGACTACAATGACTTCGTTGGACGTATCGGTATCGGTCGTGTCTTCCGTGGTACAGTTAAGGTTGGGGACCAAGTTACCCTTTCTAAACTTGACGGTACAACTAAAAACTTCCGTGTTACAAAACTCTTCGGTTTCTTTGGTTTGGAACGTCGTGAAATCCAAGAAGCCAAAGCGGGTGACTTGATTGCCGTTTCAGGTATGGAAGACATCTTTGTCGGTGAAACCATCACTCCGACAGATGCAGTAGAAGCTCTTCCAATCCTACACATCGATGAGCCAACTCTTCAAATGACTTTCTTGGTCAACAACTCACCATTTGCTGGTAAAGAAGGTAAATGGGTAACTTCTCGTAAGGTGGAAGAACGCTTGCAGGCAGAATTGCAAACAGACGTTTCCCTTCGTGTTGACCCAACTGATTCACCAGATAAATGGACTGTTTCAGGACGTGGAGAATTGCACTTGTCAATCCTTATCGAAACAATGCGTCGTGAGGGCTATGAACTTCAAGTATCTCGTCCAGAAGTTATCGTAAAAGAAATCGACGGTGTTAAATGTGAACCATTTGAACGTGTACAAATCGACACTCCAGAAGAATACCAAGGGTCTGTTATCCAAAGCCTTTCTGAACGTAAAGGTGAAATGTTGGATATGATTTCAACTGGTAATGGTCAAACTCGTTTGGTCTTCCTTGTTCCAGCGCGTGGTTTGATTGGATACTCAACTGAGTTCTTGTCAATGACTCGTGGTTACGGTATCATGAACCATACCTTCGACCAATACTTGCCATTGATTCCAGGGGAAATTGGTGGACGTCACCGTGGTGCCCTTGTTTCTATCGATGCTGGTAAGGCTACAACTTACTCAATCATGTCTATCGAAGAACGTGGTACGATTTTTGTCAACCCAGGTACTGAGGTTTATGAAGGAATGATCATCGGTGAAAACTCTCGTGAAAATGACTTGACAGTTAACATCACGAAGGCAAAACAAATGACCAACGTTCGTTCAGCTACTAAGGATCAAACAGCTGTTATCAAGACGCCTCGTATCTTGACACTTGAAGAGTCTCTTGAGTTCTTGAACGACGATGAGTACATGGAAGTAACGCCTGAGTCTATCCGTTTGCGTAAACAAATCCTTAACAAAGCAGAGCGTGAGAAAGCTAACAAGAAGAAAAAATCAGCTGAATAAGAGCTAGAAAGAGAGAAAGATGGTCTATTTAGTCCTAGGAATTTTACTGCTCCTACTCTATGTATTTGCGACACCAGAAAGCATTAAAGGGACAGTCAATATCGTCGCTATGGTATGTATTTTAGTGGCACTCTTGATTTTATTGGTTCTATCTTTTCTGAAAATTTTTCAATTACCAACAGAAATATTCCTAGCAATAGCCATGTTGATCCTAGCTTACTTTAGTGTGAGAGACATCACACTCATGCCAGTCAAAAAAAGTAAAAGAAGATAAAAAAGAGAGTTTCGGCTCTCTTTTTGCTAGGAATTTTATAATAGTTTGAATTGCTTTTTAGTTAACACCATCTCTTTTGCTTGTATAGTATGAATGGGAAAAACTTGAATAAAATTCGTTAATGGCATCTATTTTATATTTGCTTAGTACTGGTTGCATATTATTTTGAAATAAAACTACTATATAATATTATTCATAGAGGCAATGTAGTAAAATATCTAAAAAATTCGATTTTTTCCTTGACAACAAATAATAAAAATGTTATTCTTATCACATAAGAAAGCGGTTTCAATAAAAGAGAGAGGAGGGTTTATTTTGTTGCATTGTTGCTCAAGGTGTGCTTTTTTTGAAAGAAAAAATAAAATGAAAACGAAAAAACATAGATTACTTGCTCTAGCTCTTATTTCAAGTTTTACATTATTGGGAGCTGCATCAGCTGCTGTACAATATCCAGATGGAGGAGTATGGACGTATGGAGAAGGTTCAGGAGGTGGTTGGGCTTTTTCAAATTACTATCATGGTAAAAAATATCATTATTCTTCTCTTGTAAGTAGATGGAATAGTCATTCAGATAAAGGAGAAGCTCCTGCTGGAAAAACCTCCTATGCATGGATTTGGACTAAATGGGGAGAACAAGTAGCATTTTACTGTGATTATGACTAATCGTTCATTGATTTAAATCGTTCCCCTTGTAAGAAATTACAGGGGGAATTTTGTTTACAAGGAGTCTACTATGAAGAAACTATTCATATTATTATCAACTTTTTTTCTCAGCTTCTTCCTTGCTTGGATTATTGTCTTACGTGCGCCACAATATTTATATGCAAGCTATGATTCCGTTTCTTTACTTCGTGTCAAAAAAGATACTCAGGAACCGACGCGTGAGGTATTTGAACAGGAATTGGAGAATTTTGCAAACTCAGAACAGAGTTTAATAGCTAGAAGAATTGTAGAGCCGAGTAAGGATGGGACGACTCACTTTACTTATGCAACTTATGGTCAGGGAACTTTACCAAAAGAATTCCAAGAAGCTAGCCAAGAAAGTCGTGAACGTAGTGATCCGCTAAATAGTTATCTCCTTTTGTCAGGCTCCTTGACGAAAGAAAAGCTTGCCGATAAATTAGGAGATTTGGGTTATAAAGCAAGTGCTGACCGAAAGATACCGCCCTATTTTCTTGCTTTTCGAATATTACTAAATCCCCTTATTTTAATTAGTAGCAATATTTGGCTTATCTTTCTTTGCTTTAGTGATTATCACTCGGATTAAGGAAATGAGAGCAGCAGGTATAAAACTCTTTTCTGGTCAGACTCTCTTATCCATCATGGGGCATTCTTTATCTACTGATATCAAATGGCTCCTTCTATCAGCCCTCCTTTCCTTCCTAGGTGGGGGAGTCGTTCTTTTTAGTCAAGGTTTGTTTTATCCTATCTTGTTAGCCACCTATGGTTTTGGGATTAGTTTCTATCTGTTGTTTTTATTGGCGATTTCAATTTTACTAATGCTTCTTTATCTAATGAGTTTGAATTACAAAGCATTAGTTCCCGTTATTAAGGGGAGATTACCCCTTAAACGCCTGATGATTTTAACCCTATTGTGTCAGTTGGTTGCTGTCTTTACAGTAGGATACGCTGTTAAGACAGGTTTGACGTCTTACCAACGATTGAAAGAACTTGAAATTTCAAAACAAGCATGGCAGGATAGAGCAGACTATTATCAAATTTCTTTTGGCTTAGGTGATAGAGGAAAAGATACAGAAAATCAGAGCAAGTGGTATGCCTTTGCCAAGGAAACAATCGAAGAAGAACAAGCTCTTTATGTAAAGGATAATCTGCTCCATTTTGCCAATCCACAAGGAAAAAATGAACAGGGAGAGACACTGGATACCTATAGTCCAGATGCTAATACGCTCTATGTTAGTCCCAGTTATTTGGACAAGGAAAAGGTCGTGGTAGATGCTGAGACCAAACAGAAGTTAGCCCATCTCCAAAAAGGTGAGTTTATCCTCTTGCTCCCAGAACATTTGCGCTCTCGAGAAGCAGAACTTAAGAAAGTTTTTGAAGAAAGATTGAGTTATTATGGAAAATCTGGTGAGGAGGCAAGTGCTCCTTTGGATTATGAGATGAAAGCGCACGTTAGTTATCTTTCAATGGGAGAAAAGCGGTTTGTTTATAATAACGGTGAGAATCCCGTATCCACTCAGTATTTGACTGATCCGATTTTAGTGGTATTCACGCCGACTTCTACAGGTGATAGTTTTATATCCTTATCTAGTTGGTCTATCAATGCTGGAAAACAACTCTTTATCAAAGGATATGAGAGTGGGCTAGAACTCTTGAAGAAAGCTGGAATTTATGAGCAAGTATCCTATCTTAAAGAAGGAAGAAGTGTTTATCTAACTCGTTATAATGAAGTTCAAACTGAAACAGCAACTTTAATCTTAGGAGCTATTGTGGGGATAGCTAGTTCCTTATTACTATTTTATTCTGTCAATCTTCTATATTTCGAGCAATTCCGCCGAGATATCTTGATTAAACGGATTTCAGGTTTACGATTTTTTGAAACACATGCTCAGTATATGGTTAGTCAATTTGCCAGTTTTGTATTTGGTGCTAGTCTCTTTATTTTAAGCAGTCGAGACTTGGTGATTGGCTTGCTCACTTTATTAGTCTTTCTAGCTAGTGCAGTTCTGACGCTTTACCGTCAAGCGCAGAAAGAATCTCGTGTTTCTATGACAATTATGAAAGGAAAATAGGATGATTGAACTAAAGAATATATCTAAAAAATTTGGAAGCCGTCAGCTATTTTCAGATACAAATCTTCATTTTGAAGGTGGGAAAATTTATGCCTTAATCGGTACAAGTGGCTGTGGTAAGACAACACTCTTGAATATGATTGGACGATTAGAGCCATATGACAAAGGGCAAATCATCTATGATGGTACTTCTCTTAAGGACATCAAGCCTTCTGTTTTCTTTAGAGATTACTTGGGATACTTATTTCAAGATTTTGGCTTAATTGAAAGCCAAACCGTCAAAGAGAATCTCAATCTGGGTTTAGTTGGTAAAAAGTTGAAGGAAAAAGAGAAAATCTCTTTGATGAAACAAGCTCTAAACCGTGTAAACCTCTCTTATTTGGATTTGAAGCAACCTATATTTGAGTTATCAGGAGGAGAAGCACAACGTGTTGCATTAGCGAAGATAATTTTAAAGGATCCACCTTTGATCCTCGCAGATGAACCAACCGCTTCCTTAGACCCCAAAAACTCTGAGGAATTACTTTCCATCCTAGAATCTTTAAAAAATCCGAATCGGACCATTATTATTGCGACCCACAATCCTCTGATTTGGGAGCAAGTGGATCAGGTCATTCGAGTTACCGATTTATCACATAGATGATATGGTAAGATTCAGTTAGAAGAAAGAGTCACAAACACACTTTGTGGCTTTTTTATTTCCATAAAAATGGTAAAATAGTAGGAGTAGAAATGGAGTTCGAGACATGAAAGTAATAGATCAATTTAAAAATAAGAAAGTCCTTGTTTTAGGTTTGGCCAAGTCTGGTGAATCTGCAGCTCGTTTGTTGGACAAGCTAGGTGCCATTGTGACAGTAAATGATGGGAAACCTTTCGAGGACAATCCAGCTGCCCAAAGTTTGCTGGAAGAAGGGATCAAGGTCATTACAGGTGGCCATCCTTTGGAACTCTTGGATGAAGAGTTTGCTCTTATGGTGAAAAATCCAGGTATCCCCTACAACAATCCCATGATTGAAAAGGCTTTGGCCAAGGGAATTCCAGTCTTGACTGAGGTGGAATTGGCTTATTTGATTTCAGAAGCACCGATTATTGGTATCACAGGATCGAACGGTAAGACAACCACAACGACTATGATTGGGGAAGTTTTGACTGCTGCTGGCCAACATGGTCTTTTATCAGGGAATATCGGCTATCCAGCTAGTCAAGTGGCCCAAACTGCGTCGGACAAGGACACGCTTGTTATGGAACTTTCTTCTTTCCAACTCATGGGTGTTCAAGAATTCCATCCAGAGATTGCGGTTATTACCAACCTCATGCCAACTCATATCGACTACCATGGGTCATTTTCGGAATATGTAGCAGCCAAGTGGAATATCCAGAACAAGATGACAGCGGCTGATTTCCTTGTCTTGAACTTTAATCAAGACTTGGCAAAAGACTTGGCTTCCAAGACAGAAGCCACTGTTGTACCATTTTCAACACTTGAAAAGGTTGATGGAGCTTATCTGGAAAATGGTCAACTCTACTTCCGTGGTGAAGTAGTCATGGCAGCGAATGAAATCGGTGTTCCAGGTAGCCACAATGTGGAAAATGCCCTTGCGACTATTGCTGTAGCCAAGCTTCGTGGTGTGGACAATCAAACCATCAAGGAAACTCTTTCAGCCTTCGGTGGTGTCAAACACCGTCTCCAGTTTGTGGATGACATCAAGGGTGTTAAATTCTATAACGACAGTAAATCAACTAATATCTTGGCTACTCAAAAAGCCTTGTCAGGATTTGACAACAGCAAGGTCGTCTTGATTGCAGGTGGTTTGGACCGTGGCAATGAGTTTGACGAATTGGTGCCAGACATTACTGGACTCAAGAAGATGGTCATCCTGGGTCAATCTGCAGAACGTGTCAAACGGGCAGCAGACAAGGCTGGTGTCGCTTATGTGGAGGCGACAGATATTTCAGATGCGACCCGCAAGGCCTATGAGCTTGCGACTCAAGGAGATGTGGTTCTTCTTAGTCCTGCCAATGCCAGCTGGGATATGTATGCTAACTTTGAAGTACGTGGCGACCTCTTTATCGACACAGTAGCGGAGTTAAAAGAATAATATGAAAAAAATTGTCTTTACAGGTGGGGGGACGGTTGGACACGTTACCCTCAATCTTTTGTTAATGCCCAAGTTCATCGAAGATGGTTGGGAAGTCCACTATATCGGGGACAAGCGTGGTATCGAACACCAAGAAATCCTTAAGTCAGGTTTGGATGTCACCTTCCATTCTATTGCGACTGGAAAATTGCGTCGCTATTTCTCTTGGCAAAATATGCTGGACGTCTTCAAAGTTGGCTGGGGAATCGTCCAATCGCTCTTTATCATGTTGCGACTTCGTCCACAGACCCTTTTTTCAAAGGGGGGCTTTGTCTCAGTACCGCCTGTTATCGCTGCGCGTGTGTCAGGAGTGCCTGTCTTTATTCACGAATCTGACCTGTCTATGGGCTTGGCCAATAAAATCGCCTATAAATTTGCGACTAAGATGTATTCAACCTTTGAGCAAGCTTCGAGTTTGTCTAAGGTTGAGCATGTGGGAGCAGTGACCAAGGTTTCAGATCAAAAAAATCCAGAACCAGATGAATTGGTGGATATTCAAAGCCACTTTAATCCCAAATTGCCAACTGTATTGTTTGTTGGCGGTTCTGCAGGTGCTCGTGTCTTTAACCAATTGGTGACAGACCATAAGAAAGAACTAACAGAGCGCTACAATATTATCAATCTAACTGGAGATTCTAGCCTGAATGAGTTGAGCCAAAATCTTTTTCGTGTTGACTATGTGACCGATTTCTATCAACCCTTGATGGAATTGGCTGATATTGTTGTGACACGAGGTGGTGCCAATACGATTTTTGAGCTCTTGGCGATAGCAAAATTGCATGTCATTGTGCCGCTTGGTCGTGAAGCTAGTCGTGGTGACCAGATTGAAAATGCAGCTTACTTTGTAAAAAAAGGCTATGCAGAAGACCTTCAAGAAAGCGATTTGACCTTGGATAGTTTGGAAGAGAAGCTTTCTCACTTACTAAGTCACAAGGAAGATTACCAAGCTAAGATGAAAGCTTCTAAGGAATTGAAATCTCTAGCAGATTTTTATCAATTGTTGAAAAAAGATTTATCATAAGGAAAGTAAATGTCAAAAGATAAGAAAAATGAGGACAAAGAAACCCTCGAAGAATTGAAAGAGTTATCAGAATGGCAGAAACGAAACCAAGAATATCTAAAAAAGAAGGCTGAAGAAGAGGCGGCTCTAGCTGAGGAGAAGGAAAAGGAAAGACAAGCTCGAATGGGAGAAGAATCTGAGAAGTCAGAGGATAAACAGGACCAGGAGAGTGAAACAGACCAGGAAGATTCAGAATCAGCTAAGGAAGAGTCTGAAGAAAAAGTAGCATCCTCAGAGGCTGACAAAGAGAAAGAAGAGAAAGAAGAACCAGAGTCTAAAGAGAAGGAGGAACAGGATAAAAAGCTTGCTAAAAAGGCTACAAAGGAAAAACCAGCCAAAGCAAAGATTCCTGGTATCCATATCTTGCGAGCCTTCACGATTTTATTTCCAAGTCTGCTTTTATTGATTGTCTCTGCCTACTTGCTCAGTCCTTATGCGACCATGAAAGATATTCGTGTTGAGGGAACGGTGCAAACTACAGCTGATGATATTCGACAGGCTTCAGGCATTCAGGATTCGGATTATACGATTAACCTTCTGCTAGACAAGGCAAAATATGAAAAGCAGATTAAGTCTAACTATTGGGTTGAATCAGCTCAACTTGTCTATCAATTTCCAACTAAGTTCACTATTAAGGTCAAGGAATATGATATTGTGGCCTACTATATTTCTGGTGAAAATCATTATCCTATTCTTTCCAGTGGTCAGCTTGAGACTAGTTCTGTGAGTCTGAACAGTTTACCAGAAACTTATTTATCAGTTCTCTTTAATGATAGTGAACAAATCAAGGTTTTTGTCTCAGAACTTGCTCAAATTAGCCCAGAACTCAAGGCGGCTATCCAAAAGGTGGAATTAGCCCCAAGCAAGGTGACATCCGATTTAATTCGATTGACCATGAATGATTCGGACGAAGTCTTGGTTCCTCTATCTGAAATGAGTAAGAAACTGCCATATTACAGTAAAATTAAGCCTCAATTGTCAGAACCGAGTGTGATTGACATGGAAGCTGGAATTTACAGTTACACTGTGGCGGATAAATTAATTATGGAAGCTGAGGAAAAAGCCAAACAAGAGGCCAAGGAAGCCGAGAAAAAACAGGAAGAAGAACAGAAACGTTTAGAAGAAGAACAGAAAAAACAAGAGGAAGAGAGCAATCGAAATCAAACAAATCAGCGTTCATCGCGTCGCTAGGTTTACCTTTTCTCTTATAGTTCTTTAGTGACCATGTTTTTACTTGACAAGTGCTAGTAGAAATAATAGAATAGTAAAAAACCTTTAAAGCAGTCCAGAGAGGCAGCTAAGGTTAGACGGTGAAAGGGTGGAGACTACCCATTTTTCGTGGAACCTTGCTGTTGGCAGGTTCCTTTTTTCGTGGCTTCTGTTGGCCAGACTCTCTCACTAGTAAAGGCAAAAGGAGAAACCTATGCGAGAACATCGTCCAATCATTGCTCTTGATTTTCCTAGTTTTGAGGCGGTCAAGGAATTTTTAGCTCTTTTCCCAGCAGAAGAAAGCCTTTATCTCAAGGTAGGGATGGAGCTTTATTACGCAGCGGGGCCTGAGATTGTGTCCTACTTAAAAGGTTTGGGTCATAGTGTCTTTTTGGATCTCAAACTTCATGACATTCCTAATACAGTCAAGTCAGCCATGAAGGTCTTGTCTCAGCTTGGTGTCGATATGACTAATGTCCATGCGGCTGGTGGTGTAGAGATGATGAAGGCGGCGCGTGAAGGTCTTGGGAGTCAAGCCAAATTGATCGCTGTAACTCAGCTGACATCAACGTCAGAAGCTCAGATGCAGGAGTTTCAAAATATCCAAACCAGTCTGCAAGAGTCTGTGATTCACTATGCCAAGAAGACAGCTGAAGCTGGCTTGGATGGTGTTGTTTGCTCGGCTCAGGAAGTACAAGTCATCAAGCAGGCTACCAATCCAGATTTTATCTGTCTGACACCAGGGATTCGTCCAGCTGGTGTTGCAGTTGGAGATCAAAAACGAGTCATGACACCTGCTGATGCCTATCAAATCGGCAGTGACTATATCGTAGTGGGACGTCCCATTACCCAAGCTGAGGATCCTGTTGCAGCTTATCATGCCATCAAGGATGAATGGACACAGGACTGGAATTAAAGAACTAGATTAGAAAAATAAAAGGAGAATACCATGACACTTGCTAAAGATATCGCTAGCCACCTCTTGAAAATCCAAGCCGTTTACCTCAAACCAGAGGAACCCTTCACTTGGGCATCTGGTATCAAGTCACCGATTTACACTGATAATCGTGTGACACTAGCCTATCTAGAAACTCGTACCCTAATTGAAAATGGTTTTGTGGAAGCTATCAAAGAAGCCTTTCCTGAAGTAGAAGTGATTGCAGGAACTGCAACAGCAGGGATTCCACACGGAGCCATTATTGCTGATAAGATGGACTTGCCTTTTGCCTACATCCGTAGCAAACCAAAAGACCACGGAGCTGGTAATCAAATCGAAGGTCGCGTAGCTCAAGGTCAAAAAATGGTAGTGGTTGAAGACCTTATTTCAACGGGTGGTTCAGTTCTTGAAGCTGTAGCAGCAGCCAAGCGAGAAGGAGCAGATGTACTTGGAGTTGTAGCGATTTTCAGCTACCAATTGCCAAAAGCAGATAAGAACTTTGCAGATGCTGGTGTTAAACTTGTGACGCTTTCAAACTATAGCGAGCTTATCCATCTAGCCCAAGAAGAAGGTTACATCACGCCAGAGGGCCTTGATCTTCTAAAACGCTTTAAAGAAGACCAAGAAAATTGGCAAGAAGGTTAGGTCAGTAAGATAAAGAGAGACGAGGCTACCGAGTCTCTTTTACCATTTTATTTAAAATATGACAATATTTTAAATAAAATAATTGACAACGCTTTCTTTTATTGATATAATGAAAATGTAATATGTATCAAATTGATCAATCAACTATCTTGTTTATCACTTCTTAAGAGGACGATGTCATGAAAAGAAGAAAAATATATTCCTTTTTTGCGTAGTTACAATTGCATCTAGTTTGTTTCTCCCTACAGTTTTAGCTAGACAGATTGGAAATTATGATTTAACGTTGCCGCGTTGGGGTTCGGATACAACTAGTGAGCTTGAGAAAGAAAACGCCTCTGCTGGAATTAATAATAGTGACAGCACTGGTGGCGGTAAAAGGTTAAATACCTCTATTCGTAGCGCCTATAGTGGGTCAGATATTACCCCGGTATATTCATTGGGGTCTGGCTCTAGGATTGTCATGTACTATAATGGAGGTGGTGACAATTATATTGGTTCTGGTACTAGATTAGCTATGGCGCCACAATTTGGAAATCATGTAAGAATTCATACTTCAGGTTCTTGGAGTCCAGATTCTTATTAACTTACTTGTCAGAGTAAGCCTTAAAGATGGTTGATTGTGGGTGTAGCATGAAAAAAGAATGCTACACCCTATTTTTATTATAAGGAGGAGTAAGGATGGAATTTTTCATTTGTAATCTTGTACGAGTCGTTCAATCACCTCGATTTTATATGTCTTTATTTTTGACCCTTCTTTGCATGAGTTTAGGAAATTTCCTTGCTTTCAATGGTATTTATAAAATTGAAGGTTTATCGATTTTTTTTGCCGCTTCTTCTATTCGAGGATTTTCACCGATTAGCCTAGTAGCTGCACTTATCTGTACACTGCCCTATTCTAGTCAGATAATAGAGGATGCTGAGAGTCATTTTCTAACAGCACAATTGTGCCGAATTTCTAAAAAGAGGTATCTAGCTATTGTAGGTAGTACTGCAATTATTTCTTCTTTTCTAGTCTTTTTTCTCCCCTATTTATTATTATTAGGAATTAATCTTTTAGTGACTCCTTATCAGGAAATTTATATTGGAGATTATAGTGGTGCCTTAAAAGAATTATTTGATTCTAATCAGTTGCTCTATAGTCTTGTGACGACTCTCTGGTATGGAGTTTGGGGCGCTGTGTTCTCTATTTTTGGACTAGCTAGTGCTTTGCTAGTGAAGAAAAAAATAGGAGCTATTTTCATCCCAGTTGCCTATATGATGGTTGGTGGTATTTTTTGGGCTATTTTAGGGCTATCTTACTTAGAACCTGTGACAACATTAGCTTTGGGATATCAGAAAGATATCAGTCTTTCCTTAGTTAGTGGGCATCTTGCTTTTATTTTATTTGTTAGTTGTTTGGTTGTTTATGGTACATTTTTTCTACATTCAGAGGACTATGTATAATGAAACAATTTGTTCAATTTTATAAAAAAGATTTCTTAGCAGTATTGGTTTATTTTATATTACTGCTATCCTGTGTTTTATCTAGTACAGTATATTTATTGCGCTGTCGCCAATATTCAATCCATCCAAATGTATTAGAATGGATCTTAGTTTTACTTCAAGATATGACGACTGGAGTATATTGCTTTCCGTTCACATATATATTGTTCTTTTTTTATTTGATGAATAACTATTTTAATAGGTTGGAGTGTCGCATTCGTCTGAAATCAATTAAGCACTTTACCAGTTTTAGTTTCAAATTAGCAGCTCTTAGTACGGGGATTTGGACGGCGATTTTATTTTTATTGATTTTTCTAATTGCATTTAGTAATGGTTTTAGCTTCTCTTTGGAGATAAAGGAGGTTGATTTTTTAAGAGAATTTTATGGCATAAGTATTGCAAACAATGCTAGTTTCTTTATAGGATTTTTTTTCTCTTATATAGCATACTATTTCTTTTTATCCTTACTTACTATTAGCAGTTTTTCTTGGTTTAAAAAATCAAACATGAGCTTAGTATTTCTGTTTACTTTTTTATTTGTAGAATCCTTATTCTGGATTTATCAGTTGAACAATGGGATAATTGGATTATTGCCAATTTTTCAGTATATGGTAAATTCCAATCCGTATGCATTGATTTATTGGCTTGCATTACTATCTATCATAATTCCATTGACTGTATTTTCTGTTCATAGAAACTGGAGGAGAGTGTAAAAGTTGGAAATGGGAAAGTTAAGTAGTCACATGTGGAGGTTGAATCAGATAATCTATACCAAGTACTTTTGGGGTTATGTTCTTTTTTGGATATTGATTTGTTTAGGATTATGGTATTGGTTAGAAGGAAATGATAGACTTGTTATAGAAATTTTAAAAGGGCCTAATCTGAGTCAAAACTCTTTTTTAGTCTTATCTATATGGTTGCTTCATTGGTTTATTATTCATACATTTTTTCTAGCAGTTGTATATCGTAGAAGAGCATCCGATTTCTTTCTGGAAGTGATTCGATTTTCTTCTATTAAGCTCTGGATTAGGTATCAGATTTGGACCTGTTTTCTTTATGGACTCATTTTAATCATGGTAAAAGTTCTAGTGATTCAATTTATGTTACAGTTACCAAACTGGGATATAGGAGTTTTGTTTATAGTTGATTCTTTGAATGCTTGTGTGTTAGTCTTGTTTTGCTTTATGTTATACGCACTAGGAGCGAATGTACAAATGAACTTTGCTTGCGTTAGTTTCTTTTTACTCATGATTGTGTTTGGTGGTCTATTTGTAGGAAATCGAACTAATTATCTATTTTATATTTTAAATCGAGGGAATGGAGATATAGGACGAGATTTATTTCTTCAGTTGCTATTTTTAGTCTTTCTTTTTAAAAGCATTTTCTATTTCACTCGTCAAAAGAGGAGGTTTATAGAATGAATGAAATAATTACATTAAAAAATATTCAGTTGGAATTAAAAAAAACATGTGTTTTTCAAAACCTTAATTTTAGTTGTAAACAGGGGGAAATTATAGGAATTACTGGTGCGAATGGCTCAGGGAAAAGTGTATTGTTTAAATTAATAGCTGGTTTATATAGTCCGTCTTATGGAGAAGTGTTAATCAATGGGGAAAATATTGTTCCTGAGAGAAAAATTCCAGCTAATTTGGGAGCTTTGATTGAAGAACCTGGTTTTATAAATTATTATAGTGGCTTTAAGAATTTACAATATTTGGCAAGCATACGAGGAGTAGTTGGTAATCAGGAAATCAATGATACACTGAAAATAGTTGGTCTATATGAGCAAAAAGACCAGAAAGTTAAAACTTATTCGCTAGGTATGAGGAAAAAGCTAGGGATTGCTCAAGCAATTATGGAGAATCCCTCTATTCTTTTACTAGATGAACCTATGAATGCCTTGGATAAATCAAGTGTAGAAAATATGAGAACATTGTTTAGAAAGCTCTCTAGTGAAAAAGGGACAACAATTTTGATTGCTAGTCATAGTGAAGAGGATATTCGTATCTTATGTGATAAAGTATATGCAATAGAAGATAAAGTATGTACACTGTGTTCAGATTGAACATCTTAGATAGACTCAGGATGTTATAGGTGAAATCTTAAAAAGGGATTGGATCTTAAAATCCAGTTCCTTTTAAGAGTTAATGACTAATCAACTTTTCCACCTTCAACAACCAGGTCATCTGCTTTAGCAGCGTCACCGTAGGTTGGGTGAAGTGTTTTTTCATAGGCCTTGTGGAAGAAGTTTTCCTTGCCTAATTTTTCAATATCTTTATTGATGAAGTCTAGCAATTCTTGGTTGCCTTTTTGAACTGCTGCCGCAATGGTATCGGGATCACCGAGGGAAGTAATTCCTACTTCAAATCCTTTATTTTCAAGCGCCCAAGCTAGAACTTCCGTATTGTCAGTTGAAAAGGCATCTCCACGTCCGTCAAGAAGAGCTTGGTAAGAGTCACTGTATTGGTCGTATTTTTGGAGTTTGATTTCTGGATGATTCTTTTCAAAATAAGTCTCAGCAGTCGTTCCTTTTGTGACAATTAAGGTTTTACCTTCAAGTTGTTTGACGTCTGTAATGAGACCAGTCTTAGGTGATACGACACCCAGAGAAACTTTCATATATGGAAGGGCAAAATCAACTTGTTTCTTACGTTCGTCAGTTACTGTAAAGTTAGCAAGAGTAATATCTACCTTGTTTGAAATCAAGTATTCCGCACGGTTGGCAGCATCGACTGAAATGTATTTAACCTTGACACCAAGGTCTTGAGCTAGTTGGTTCCCTAGTTCAATATCGTAGCCTTGGTAAGAACCATCATTGTCAACGTAGCCAAACGGTTTTTTATCTCCAAACACGGCGATTCGCAGTTCACCGCTTTTTTTGTTTTCATCGATAGTGCGAGCTTTGGCAGTTGTTTTTCCAGAGGATGGACCAGCGTTTCCACCTGAGCTACAAGCAGTGATAAAGATAAGGGCAAAGGCAAGTGCTAAAACAGTTAAGAGTGGTTTGAATAGTTTCATAAGAATCTCCTTTATAGATATGAGCCGAATTGGCTAAAGTCAAAGACGTTTAAAAATTCCTGGGCTCGTTTGGTTTGCGGATTGGTAAAGAAGGCTTGAGCTGTTCCTTCTTCAGCGATTTTCCCTTGGTCGAGGAAGATAATCCGGTCAGCAATGGCTTGGGCAAACTGCATTTCGTGGGTTACTAAAATCATGGTACGGCCTTCTTGGGCCAAATCATTGATAAGTTCCAGCACCTCACGCACCATTACTGGATCCAGCGAAGCAGTCACCTCGTCAAAAAGGATGATTTCTGGATGCATTAGGAGGGCACGGACAATTGCAACACGTTGCTTCTGTCCACCAGATAATTGACGGGCAAAGCTATGTTGTTTATCCAGCAAACCGACACGCTCTAGTAATTGCAAAGCTTCTTCCGTTACTTCTTTCTTGTCCCTTCCTTGAGCTTTGATAGGGCCTAGGATGAGGTTTTGTAAGACATCCAGATGGGGAAAGAGTTCATAACTTTGAAAGACCATGCCAATCTTTTGGCGAACTAGGTGAAAATCTTTTTTATTTTCAACGATAGACTGACCATCCAGAAGAATATCTCCACCTTGAATACTTTCTAAGCCGTTGAGGCAACGAAGGAGGGTACTTTTCCCACAACCAGATGGCCCTAGGATGACAACAACTTCCCCTTTTTTGATTTCTAGAGAAAGTCCTTGGAGGATGGGATTGTCTCCGAAGGATTTTTTTAGTTCCTTGATTTCTAAGATAGTTTCAGACATTTAGTTTCTCCAATGTTTTTCTAAGTGAGTGGATAGTTTGGAAATAGGGTAGCAAACTGCGAAATATAAGATTAGAATGGTTCCATAAATCCAAAATGAAGCAGTTGGGATGGTCAGGCGATTGCTATCGATGATTTGTTGTCCAACTTTGGTCACTTCCACAACCCCAATCAAAACAACTAATGAAGTGGTTTTAATCATCCGAGTGACAAGATTGATAGCCTGCGGTAGCAGTCTTCTTAAGACTTGTGGGATGATGATGTGGTAGTAAAGTTGAACATTAGTCAAGCCGAGTGCCTGTCCACTTTCAAACTGATGTTTAGGGAGAGAAGTGATAGCTCCACGTACCAAGTCTCCCATTTCAGCTGTTCCCCAGAGGGTAAAAACGATAATAGCTGAAGTCTCACCTGAGATATTGATATTAAAGTTTCGAGCCAAGCCAAAGTAAACGATGAAGAGTAGCACCAGCTGGGGCATGATACGGATAAATTCCAGATACAATCGTGTTAAAAATCGTATGATTCTAGAATGGGAGGTCATGATGATTCCCATGACTGTTCCGAACATCATGGATAAGAGGACAGACAGGATGGATATCCCAATCGTAACGCCCAATCCCTGTAAGATTCTCAGGAGATTATTTCCTTGAAAGAGTACTTGGATTCCCGAATCCTGCATGGCGGAGCCTCCTTTCTATCCAGCTAAAGACCAGTGAGATGGGTAGCAGCATGATCAGATAAGCAACTACCAACATAGCTAGCGCAATGTCTGTCTCATAGTAGAGACCAATCAAATCCTTGGCGACGTACATGAGGTCGGCCAAAGCCACTGCTGAGAAAACAGAGGTTTCCTTGATAAGGAAAATGACATTGGCACTAAAGGAGGGGAGTGCCACCGCTGTTGCTTGCGGAAGAACCACATAGTAAAAGACCTGTAGAGGTGTCAGACCAATAGCGAGGCCAATCTCCTGCTGGGTTTGACTGATGGCTTCCAGCCCACTTCGGAAAGATTCTGCCATATAGGAGCCTCCTAAAAAGACAAGCCCAAGCGTTGCACAGACTTCTGAAGATAGGACAATCCCGATTCGGGGAAGACCGAAGTAGAGAAAGAAGAGTTGAATCAAAAGGGGCGTATTACGTGACAATTCAATGTAGGCTGTCGCTACTTGCGCCAAAACAGGGATTCGATAATGTCGGATGATACTAACGATTAAACCGAGCAGAAAGGATCCCAAACTTCCCCAAACTGCAATATACAAAGTAAACGCTTACTTATCAAGGAGGGCATTTTATGTCATACAAAACAAGCAATGCAGAAGGTCATGTAGATTTCATCAATACCTATGATTCGGAGCCAATGGCGCAACAAGTTATTCTAAAGCAGCATTTGGCTATATCGCTAGTGGGGCGGAAGATACTTTCACTTCTTTCCAGTGATTTTAGCGTCAGGTTCTTTTTAGTTTTTAAAGATTATCCGTGAATTTCTTGCTTATTTATGATAAAATGGGGGTATCGCAAAAAATGACTCATCGTATTCAATTTTGAGTAAAACTAGGAGGATCCCATGTCTACAGAACATATGGAAGAACTAAATGACCAGCAGATCGTTCGCCGTGAAAAAATGGCTGCGCTCCGCGAACAAGGAATCGATCCTTTCGGAAAACGTTTTGAACGTACTGCAAATTCACAAGAATTAAAAGATAAATATGCCAACCTCGATAAAGAACAATTACACGATAAAAACGAAACAGCTACTATCGCAGGACGCTTGGTAACCAAACGTGGTAAAGGAAAAGTTGGTTTTGCCCACCTTCAAGACCGCGAAGGCCAGATTCAGATCTACGTTCGTAAGGATGCTGTCGGTGAAGAAAACTACGAAATCTTCAAAAAAGCAGATCTTGGTGACTTCCTTGGTGTCGAAGGTGAAGTGATGCGTACGGATATGGGAGAACTCTCTATCAAGGCAACCCACATCACACACTTGTCTAAGGCTCTTCGTCCTCTTCCTGAGAAATTCCATGGTTTGACAGACGTTGAAACAATTTACCGTAAACGTTACCTTGACTTGATTTCTAACCGTGAAAGCTTTGAACGCTTTGTCACTCGTTCAAAAATCATCTCTGAAATCCGTCGTTACCTTGACCAAAAAGGATTCCTTGAAGTGGAAACACCTGTTCTTCATAATGAAGCCGGTGGTGCTGCTGCCCGTCCATTTATCACCCACCACAATGCCCAAAACATTGACATGGTGCTTCGTATCGCGACTGAGCTTCACTTAAAACGCCTTATCGTGGGTGGTATGGAACGTGTCTATGAAATTGGCCGTATCTTCCGTAACGAAGGAATGGACGCTACTCATAACCCTGAGTTTACTTCTATCGAAGTTTACCAAGCTTATGCAGACTTCCAAGACATCATGGACTTGACGGAAGGCATTATCCAACACGCTGCTAAATCAGTTAAGGGCGATGGCCCAGTCAACTACCAAGGTACTGAAATCAAGATTAACGAACCATTTAAGCGTGTTCATATGGTGGATGCTATCAGAGAAATTACTGGTGTCGATTTCTGGCAAGACATGACTTTGGAAGAAGCTAAAGCTATCGCTGCTGAGAAGAAAGTTCCAGTTGAGAAACACTACACTGAGGTTGGTCACATCATCAATGCCTTCTTTGAAGAGTTTGTTGAAGAAACTTTAATCCAACCAACCTTTGTCTATGGACATCCAGTAGCTGTATCTCCACTCGCTAAGAAAAATCCTGAAGACCAACGCTTTACTGACCGTTTCGAGCTCTTTATCATGACTAAGGAGTACGGTAATGCCTTTACTGAGCTCAACGACCCAATCGACCAACTTAGCCGTTTTGAAGCCCAAGCTAAAGCCAAAGAACTTGGTGATGATGAAGCGACAGGAATCGACTATGACTACATCGAGGCTCTTGAATACGGTATGCCACCAACAGGTGGTTTGGGAATCGGTATCGACCGTCTCTGCATGCTCCTCACTGATACAACAACTATCCGTGATGTATTACTCTTCCCAACAATGAAATAAATTCTTATCCTCTGGCTCTTACCAGAGGATTTTTTGATTCAAAAAGAGACTGAATTTAAGGAGAAAATGAAGTGTAGTATATTGAAGTTGAAATAGTACACTTTGATTTCTAAGACATTGTTAGAAATTGGTTTAAATTCCCTAATCAATTTGTGCATGTTTTATTTCATTTTACGATAGTACGCTGAAACTGTTCAAAAAGTACTAGAAATTGACTTGGATTCCCCAATTGATTTGTTCAGATTCACTATAAATAAAAAATTAATAAGTGGGATAGGAAGTTAGCGTCAACTAGGATAGTATCTTGCTTAAACAGTATATATGGGACTGATATAAGTCCATAGGTCCTATTAGAGGATGTTCTGGTGTCTTATTCACTTGTTTTTTTATAGTATTAGTAGATAGAATCCGCAAATAAAAAAGTAGTTCAAATGCCTGGCAGCAAAAAATCTCAACGATTCACTTAATATAGACTAAGGTTTAGAGTTTAAGGAAAGTAGGGCTAGTATATTGTATGAAAAAATAAGATGGTTTTTAAGCAAAACTCTTGAAAATGATTGAAAAAAGAGTTATTATAGTTGTATAGTAAAAAGCAAACGCTTACTTAATCGAGGAGGACAGTTTATGTCATACAAAACAAGCAATGCAGAAGGTCATGTAGACTTCATCAATACCTATGATTTGGAGCCAATGGCGCAACAAGTTATTCCTAAAGCAGCATTTGGCTATATCGCTAGTGGGGCGGAAGATACTTTCACTTTAAGAGAGAATATCCGCGCCTTTAACCACAAACTCATCGTTCCTCATACACTTTGCGATGTTGAAAATCCAAGTACAGAGATTGAATTTGCAGGTGAAAAACTATCTTCGCCAATCATTATGGCACCTGTTGCGGCTCATAAATTGGCAAATGAACAGGGGGAAGTGGCGACTGCGCGTGGTGTGCATGAGTTTGGTTCTCTTTATACAACCAGTTCTTACTCTACTGTTGACCTTCCAGAGATTTCTGAAGCCCTTCAAGGGACACCTCATTGGTTTCAATTTTACTTTAGTAAGGATGACGGTATCAACCGCCACATCATGGACCGTGTGAAGGCTGAAGGTTATAAAGCGATTGTCTTGACGGCAGATGCTACTGTAGGGGGGAATCGTGAAGTGGATAAGCGTAATGGTTTTGTCTTCCCAGTTGGCATGCCGATTGTTGAAGAATACCTGCCAGAAGGTGCTGGTAAATCAATGGACTTTGTTTACAAATCAGCTAAACAACGCTTGTCTCCACGCGATGTAGAATTTATCGCTGAATACTCTGGTCTTCCTGTGTATGTCAAGGGACCACAATGCCGTGAGGACGTTGAACGTTCGCTTGCTGCAGGAGCTTCTGGTATCTGGGTAACCAACCACGGTGGTCGTCAAATCGACGGTGGACCAGCTGCCTTTGACTCGCTTCAAGAAGTGGCAGAAGCAGTTGATAGACGTGTGCCGATTGTCTTTGACTCTGGTGTTCGTCGTGGTCAACACGTCTTTAAAGCCTTGGCTTCAGGAGCAGACTTGGTAGCTATTGGTCGCCCGGTTATTTATGGCTTGGCTCTCGGTGGTAGTGTCGGTGTGCGTCAAGTCTTTGAACACTTGAATGCGGAATTGAAGACAGTTATGCAATTGTCTGGAGCTCAGACCATTGAAGATGTCAAACACTTTAAGCTCCGTCACAATCCATACAACCCAACCTTCCCAGTTGACCCTCGTGACTTAAAATTGTATTGATAAAACAGATTGCCTCCACTGAATGTGGAGGTTTTTCTTCGTGTATTGGAAGAATAAATCGCTATCGAAAACCATAGTAAAATGGAATAAAAACAGGACAAATCAATCAGGATATTTAAATCGATTTCTAACAATGTTTTAGAAGTAGAGGGGTACTATTCTAGTTTCAATCTACTATATATAAAGATATTTTTCGGTTAAATATCTTGCTAAGGCTTTCATTTTTTGCTATACTGGTTCAGTAATTAAATAATAGAGACATTTGGGGTGCTTTAGGCTGAGATAATACCCATTGAACCTGATACAGTTAAGACTGGCGAAGGGAAATGTGAACAGTTTTTTCGTATGGTGAAATGAACGGTCTAATCTTGTAAGTCAACTCTAATTCTTGATTGTAATTGGAGTTTTTTGTTTATATAAACTGGATAGGCTTGTTTAGTTAGCTCTCTGCAAATACTCTCGATGTGTTTTAAAAGGATCAAGTGGAATTACGATTTTGCTTGATATTTCTTGGTGTTTTATTAATTACTAACAAGTAAAGAGAGGAGAAGTAAATATGGAAACACAAGACTATGCATTTCAGCCAGGTTTGACTGTTGGAGAATTATTAAAAAGCAGTCAGAAGGATTGGCAGGCTGCAATCAATCATCGTTTTGTTAAGGAACTTTTTGCGGGGACAATTGAGAATAAGGTCTTAAAGGACTATCTGATTCAAGATTATCACTTCTTTGATGCCTTCTTATCCATGCTGGGTGCCTGCGTAGCTCACGCAGATAAACTTGAATCCAAGCTTCGTTTTGCCAAGCAACTAGGCTTTCTTGAAGCAGATGAAGATGGTTATTTCCAAAAGGCTTTTAAAGAGTTAAAAGTAGCAGAGAATGACTATCTAGAAGTGACTTTGCACCCTGTAACAAAAGCCTTTCAGGATCTAATGTATTCGGCGGTGGCTTCATCAGACTATGCCCATCTTTTGGTCATGCTGGTCATTGCAGAAGGTCTCTATTTAGACTGGGGTTCTAAAGATTTGGCTTTACCTGAAGTCTATATTCATTCGGAATGGATCAATCTCCACAGAGGTCCTTTCTTTGCAGAGTGGGTTCAATTTCTGGTTGACGAACTCAATCGTGTCGGTAAAAATCGAGAAGATTTGACAGAACTTCAGCAACGCTGGAATCAAGCAGTCGCTTTAGAATTAGCTTTTTTTGATATTGGTTACGATGTCTAGAGAAGGCTCATGATATTTACAAATTTGATGAGGTAAGACTCTTCGAAAATCTCTTCAAACCACGTCAGTTCTATCCACAACCTCAAAACAGTGTTTTGAGCAACCTGCGGTTAGCCTCCTAGTTTGCTCTTTGATTTTCATTGAGTATAAATCATTCAATGTAAATGAAAAAAATTCTTAACGAAAGATAGAAATAAATCGAAATCAGTAGATCGTATAAAGTGAAAAGGAAGGATTTCAATATGACAAGTTTAAAATTATTAAAAGAAAAAGCACCATTGGTCATTTGTATAACCAATGATGTAGTAAAAAATTTCACAGCAAATGGATTAGTAGCACTGGGCGCCTCACCAGCCATGAGTGAGTTTCCAGCAGATTTAGAGGATTTGTTAAAGTATGCTGGTGGTTTATTAATAAACATAGGAACATTGACAGATGAAAATTGGAAATTATACCAAGCTGCTCTGAAAATTGCGGAGAAATATAATGTCCCAGCAGTTTTAGATCCTGTAGCCTGTGGAGCAGGAGAATATAGAAAAAAAGTAGCAGATAATCTAATCAACAATTATAAACTAGCAGCGATTAGAGGAAATGCTGGCGAGATTGCCTCTTTAGTAGGAATAGATGTGGCATCTAAAGGAGTAGATAGTGCGGGCGTAGATAATATTGACGAAATTGCTCTAGCAGCAAATGAGAAGTTCAATATTCCAATAGTAGTAACAGGTGAAGTGGATGCCATTGCTGTTAATGGAGAAGTGGTAACGATTCATAATGGTAGTGCTATGATGCCGAAAGTCATTGGGACAGGATGCTTATTAGGAGCTGTAGTAGCAAGCTTTATCGGACTAGAAAAAGGTCAAGAATTGAAATCATTAGAAACAGCAATGTTGGTTTACAATATCGCTGGAGAAATAGCAGAAAAACATCCAAATGGACATCTTCCTGGGACATTTAAAGTTGAATTTATAAATGCCTTATACGAGATTACAGATGAAGATGTAAAGGAATTCAAAAGAGTGAAGTAAGATGTTTCATAAAGAATTACTAAAACTATATTTTATTTGTGGAACGACTACTTGCCAAGGAAAAAATCTATATACAGTCGTTGAGGAAGCCTTAAAAGGTGGTATAACCTTATTTCAATTTCGAGAAAAAGGTGAGGGTGCTTTAGAAGGCTTAGAAAAACTTGAGCTAGCTATCCAAATTAAAGAACTTTGTAAAAAATACAATGTTCCATTTATCGTTAATGACGATATAGATTTAGCAATGGAAATTGACGCCGATGGCGTACATGTAGGTCAAGATGATATTGGTGTTGATGAAATTAGAAAATTGATGCCAGATAAAATAATTGGTCTTTCTATAAGAAACGAAGAAGAATTTCAACAATCAAAAGTTGAATATGTAGATTATGTAGGTGTTGGGCCTGTATTTGGTACCCAGTCAAAGGATGATGCTGGTGGTACTATAGGTTATGAAGGTCTTGAATTGATGAGAAAACTATTGCCACAAATGCCTTTAGTTGCAATTGGTGGGATACAGACGAAACATATTAAAGACATTATAAAGACCAATATGGATGGCGTTTCAATCATTTCGGCAATATCGTATGCAAAAAATATAGAAAAAACTGTTCGGGAAATGAGTGAACAATAGATATCTATCCTTGGATTCTAAGTAAGTAGGATTTTCCTTTTTTAAAAAGCTATGTCCAGATTCAGCTTGAATGGCTAATTCATCAAACAGGTCATTTGTTTTTTGCAAAAGAAAAATCTGCTGTCTTTGTGAGTGCAAGGCTGTATTTCCAGTTCAATTTCTTGAACTAGTATAAAATGTGTGTTATAATAATCACATAATTAAATAATAAAGACATTTGGGGTGCTTTAGGCTGAGATGATACCCATTGAACCTGATACAGTTAAGACTGGCGAAGGGAAATGTGAAATGTTTTTTTCGTATGTCGAAAAGAACTGTCTAATCTTGTAAGCTGAACTCTAATTCGTATCTGTAATTAGAGTTTTTTCTTTTACGAAACTGGATGAAGATGATATAGTAGATTGAAATAAGATGCGAACAAATCAATTATAAAATTCAAATTAATTTCTAGAAATATTTTAGTGTTCTTGTGTACTGTTCTAAATTCAGTCTGCTATACAAAGTATTTAGGTCTGTCTTCTTGAGTGCCCCACTTTTCTTTAAAAAAAGGAGTTTTTTATGTTGAAAAAATGGCAGTTAAAAGATGTTATCTTGCTTGCTTTCTTGTCTATCTTTTTTGGTGGGGTTTTCGTTGGTTCAGGATATGTGTATAATATTCTCAGTCTACTCTTAACACCTCTTGGTTTGCAGGCCTTTGCCAATGAAATCCTCTTCGGTCTCTGGTGTATGGCTGCGCCCATTGCTGCCATCTTTGTTCCGAGAGTCGGAAGTGCAACGATTGGAGAAGTGCTAGCTGCGCTTGCTGAAGTCCTTTATGGTAGCCAATTTGGTCTAGGAGCTCTTTTGTCTGGCTTGGTTCAAGGTTTGGGAAGTGAATTTGGTTTTATCGTAACTAAGAATCGCTATGAAAGTTGGCTCTCTCTAACTGCTAATAGTATTGGGATTACGCTTGTTAGCTTTGTCTATGAATACATTAAGTTAGGTTACTACGCCTTTTCCCTTCCGTTTGTCCTTTCCTTGCTTGTGGTACGTTTTATTTCTGTTTATTTCTTCTGTACCATCTTGGTTCGTGCCATTGTCAAACTCTATCATCAGTTTGCAACTGGAGGAAAAGCATAGATGGGTCTGGAACTACGAGCGATTCAGTCCCCAATCTTCTCTGAGCCGTTTGATTTTACTTTTCATGCGCAAGCCTTTACCTTGTTAGTTGGGAGCAATGGTTCAGGAAAATCCAGCCTCTTTCAAATGATTGCCCAAGTCAGTTCTCTTCCCTATAGTGGTCAAGTCCTGATAGATGGGAGCGAGGTCAGTCAGCTTTCTATCATCGCACGTGTCCAGAAGGTTGGCATTCTCTTGCAAAATCCCAATCATCAATTTACCATGGAGAACTTGTTTGAGGAGCTGATTTTCACCTTGGAGAATATCGGCTATCACCTTCAGGAAATTGATTCTAAAATAGCAGAGGTTGTCCAGCAATGTCGTTGCGAGGCAATCTTACACCGTCCCATTCATCACCTATCAGGTGGGGAAAAGCAAAAAGCAGCGCTGGCTGTCCTCTTTGCCATGAATCCTAGGGTCTATCTCTTGGATGAGCCCTTCGCTTCCATTGACCGCAAGAGTAGAATCGAGATATTGGAGATTCTAAAAGAGTTGGCTCTTGATGGAAAGACAGTCATCCTGTGCGACCATGATTTATCTGACTATAAAGCCTATATCGACTATATGGTTGAGCTAAGAGACGGAAAACTAAGGGAAGTGTTTCAAATCCCTTCCTATGAGATGACACAGGTTGCTTCAAAGGAAGTTGCTGCTAGCCCGGAATTATTCCATATGAACCGTGTGACTGGTGAGCTTGGTAATCGCCCCCTCTTTTCAATTGCTGATTTCACATTCTATCAAGGGATTTCCTGTATCCTGGGTGACAATGGTGTCGGGAAATCAACCCTCTTTCGGTCTATTCTTCAATTTCAAAAGTATAAGGGGCGCATTGCATGGAAGGGGACAGTCCTGAAAAAGAAAAAGAGTTTGTACCGTGATCTGACGGGTGTTGTTCAGGAAGCTGAGAAGCAGTTTATCCGAGTCAGTCTGCGAGAGGAGCTTCAATTAGATGGACCTGATTCTGAAAGAAATCAGCGGATTTTTCAAGCTTTACGATATTTTGATTTGGAGCAGGCAGTCGATAAGAGTCCCTATCAATTAAGTGGTGGTCAGCAAAAAATTCTTCAGCTCCTGACCATCTTGACCAGTAAGGCTTCCGTGATCTTGCTAGATGAACCTTTTGCAGGTTTGGATGATAGAGCCTGCCATTATTTTTGCAAGTGGATTGTGGAGGAGAGGAACCAAGGAAGAAGTTTTCTGCTCATTAGTCATCGTTTAGACCCTTTGATTTCTGTGGTTGATTATTGGATTGAGATGACTAGTCAGGGTCTTCGGCATGTGAAAGAAGTGACCATTACCAAACCACTTACATCTCAGAGTAGCAATACCCAAGGGGAGGTGAGATAGTATGGTCAAAGTAGCAACCCAGACACCGATTATCAGTCTCTTCTTGCTGATTTTATCCTTGGAAACATCTTTCATTCCTTCGATTGCTCTGAATCTTTCGGTAGTCGCATTTTGTATTCTCTTTATGCTCTATTACCGTCGATTTAAAATGTTAGCTTGGATGATCATACTTGCCATTTTACCATCTTTTGCCAACTACTGGGCAGTTCAGTTACACGGAGATGCTTCACAGGCAGTCATGCTTGGAACGAGGGCTTTTGTGACAGTTTGTATCGGCCTTGTCTTTGTTTCCTCTATTTCACTAAAAGAGCTTCTCTTGTACTTGGCTCAAAAGGGGCTATCACGCTCTTGGTCCTATGCCTTGATTGTGGTATTCAATTCCTTTCCTCTCATTCAGCAAGAAATCAAGTCCCTCAAAGAAGCTTGCCTATTACGTGGTCAAGAACTACATTTTTGGTCGCCCTTGATTTACAGTAAGGTTCTGATGACAGTCTTTAGGTGGCGCCATCTTTACCTGAGAGCTCTATCTGCTCACGGATATGACGAACATGCACAGTTGAAGAATAGCTATCGGACTTTTTATATTCCTAAAAAAACAAAATTAATCTACCTGCTTTTCTTTTTATTGCTTCAAACCAGTCTATTTTTATAAAGGAGTTATTATGGAATTTACAGATATTGCGATGGAATTATCCAAGAAAGCTTGGCAGGCTTCCTTTCATCATCCCTTTATTTTACAATTACAAGAGGGGAATTTAGAACCTGCCATTTTCCGCTATTACCTGATTCAGGATGCCTACTATCTGAAGGCTTTCTCAGAAATCTATCATCTGTTGGCTGATAAGACTTCAAACCAAGAGATGAAAAGACTCTTGAAACAAAATGCTCAGGGTTTAGTGGAGGGTGAGTTATTTATTCGCCAACAATTTTTCAAGGAATTGGAAATCAACGACCAGGAAATGGAGCAACATCCAATCGCTCCAACCTGTTATCATTACATTTCTCATATTTATAGGCAATTTGCAGAACCGAACTTAGCCATAGCTTTTGCAAGCTTGCTTCCTTGTCCTTGGTTATACCATGATATAGGCAAATCACTTAATCTTAAACCATCACCAAATCCTCTCTATCAACAATGGATTGAAACTTATATTACGGATGAGTTAGAGCAACAGATCAGAGAGGAGGGAGCACTGGTCAATCAGCTCTATCGAGAAAGTGATGAGACAGATAAGCAAAAAATGCTAGATGCCTTCCACATCAGTGTTCATATGGAAGCCAAGTTTTGGGAGATGGCTTACCAACACCAGACATGGAAGAGCGATTTACAGTCTTTAGAAAAAGGAGAAGAATAGAAACATGAGAAAGCACCAACTACAAGTTCACAAATTGACCATTTTATCTATGATGATTGCCCTTGATGTAGTCCTTACACCTATCTTTCGGATTGAGGGAATGGCACCGATGTCCAGTGTAGTCAATATTCTAGCGGGAATCATGATGGGACCTGTTTATGCCTTGGCTATGGCTACAGTGACAGCCTTTATCCGTATGACGACTCAAGGGATTCCGCCTTTAGCTCTCACAGGAGCGACTTTTGGAGCCCTTCTAGCAGGTCTCTTTTATAAGTACGGTCGAAAATTTTACTTTTCTGCCTTGGGAGAAATTGTGGGAACAGGTATTATTGGTTCTATTGTTTCCTATCCTGTTATGGTACTCTTTACAGGATCAGCTGCTAAGCTTAGCTGGTTTATCTACACGCCTCGATTTTTCGGAGCAACCTTGATTGGTACAGCGATTTCCTTTATTGCCTTTCGATTTTTAATCAAGCAGGAATTCTTTAAAAAAGTGCAGGGATATTTCTTTAGTGAAAGGATAGACTGATGCAGGAATTTACAAATCCCTTTCCTATAGGCTCTAGTTCCCTCATTCACTGTATGACCAATGAGATTTCTTGTGAGATGCTGGCAAATGGGATTTTGGCTCTGGGATGCAAACCTGTCATGGCAGATGATTCCCGTGAAGTTCTTGATTTTACTAAGCAAAGTCAGGCTCTCTTCATCAATTTAGGTCATTTGTCAGCTGAGAAGGAGAAAGCAATCCGCATGGCAGCTTCGTATGCAAACCAATCTTCTCTCCCGATGGTAGTAGATGCGGTTGGCGTAACGACTTCATCCATTCGTAAGAGCTTAGTTAAAGACCTTTTAGACTATAGACCTACGGTCCTTAAAGGAAACATGTCAGAAATTCGAAGTCTTGTTGGATTAAAGCACCACGGCGTTGGGGTCGATGCGAGTGCTAAAGATCAAGAAACGGAGGATTTGCTTCAAGTCTTGAAAGACTGGTGTCAGATCTATCCTGGTATGTCATTCTTAGTTACTGGCCCCAAGGACCTCATCGTTTCGAAAAATCAGGTCGCTGTACTGGAGAATGGCTGTACTGAATTAGACTGGATAACAGGGACAGGAGATTTGGTTGGAGCCTTAACAGCCGTTTTTCTCAGCCAAGGAAAGACTGGTTTTGAAGCTTCTTGCTTAGCAGTCTCTTATCTCAATATCGCTGCTGAGAAAATAGTTGTTCAAGGAATGGGATTGGAAGAATTTCGTTACCAAGTACTCAATCAGCTTTCGCTCCTAAGAAGAGATGAAAATTGGCTAGATACCATCAAAGGAGAGGTTTATGAATAGAGAAGCACTTAGACTATATCTGGTAACCAATCGCTATCAAGATTCCGTGGAAAGCTTTCTTGCAAAAGTTGAGACGGCCTGCCGTTCAGGGGTTACCATAGTCCAATTGCGAGAAAAAAATCTCACAACCAATCAATATTATCAACTGGCAAAACAAGTCAAGGAAATAACAGATGCTTATCAGGTACCCTTGATAATCGATGATCGGTTGGATGTTTGTCTTGCGGTTGATGCTGCTGGTCTGCATATTGGAGATGACGAACTCCCAGTTTCGGTTGCCCGACAAGTCTTGGGTCCTGAAAAAATCCTCGGTGTCACCGCTAAAACGGTTAAAAGAGCTCTGGAAGCGGAGAAATCAGGTGCAGATTACTTGGGGACAGGAGCCATTTTTCCGACAACCACCAAGGAAAATGCACCCATCACCCTGATTTCAACCTTGAAAACAATTTGCCAAACGGTTGCCATTCCAATAGTTGCTATTGGCGGCTTGACTTCGGAGAATATTGATCAGCTTATGGGCACTGGCATAGCTGGTGTAGCTGTTGTACGTGATTTGATGCAAGCAGAAGATATTGAGGCAAAAACGCAAGCCTTTTTAACAAAGTTGCATGACATTCTTTCCTAATTAATACTCAATGAAAATCAAAGAGTAAACTAGAAAGCTAGTCGCAGGTTGCTCAAAGTACTGCCTTGAGGTTTTAGATAAGACTGACGAAGTCAGCTCAAAACAGTGTTTTGAAGTTGCAGATGGAAGCTGACGTAGTTTGAAGAGATTTTCGAAGAGTATAAAAACTCTCTAATTCCCTTAAAGTGGGAACTAGAGAGTTTTTTTCTTAATCTTTAAAAGTTGTATGGTTGACTGGACCAGAACCATGACCGAGTTGAGGGGCATCTTGAATAGCTTTTGTGATAAAGGCCTTGGCCTTATCAACTGCCTGGTAAAGACTCTTGCCCTTGGCTAGTTCAGCAGTAATCACTGCAGCAAAGGTACATCCAGTACCATGGGTGTGACAGGTTTGAATTCGTGGGCTTTCCCAGACAAATTGTTCATTCTTGGTAAAGAGGAAATCTTTAGCACCACCTTTGAGATGTCCGCCTTTGAGATGTCCGCCTTTGATAACCACAGACTGAGGACCAAATTCTTTTAAAATCAGGCGACCAGCACGCTGCATGTCTTCGGGGTCATGGATTGAAAAACCAACAATCTCTTCTGCTTCAGGAAGATTTGGCGTAATAATAGTTGCTAGAGGTAGTAAGTTTGTTTTGAGATAGTCTCTAGCATTTGAGTCAATCAAGGCATCTCCACTTGTAGCAACCATAACAGGATCAAGGACATAGGGACAATCCAGTTTTTTAAGATAGGGTTGGATGATTTCCATGATTTCAGTAGTAGCCAACATTCCAGTTTTTACAGCCTGAGGTGGAATATCAGAAAAGACACTCTCCAATTGGGCTTTCAACATTTGAGGAGAAACGTGCTCGATTAGCTGAACACCTCTGGTATTTTGAGCGACAAGACTGGTTACAACAGCCATTCCATAGACATCTCTCGCTTGGAATGACTTTAAATCTGCCATAATGCCAGCACCACCACTAGGGTCAGTCCCTGCAATGGTCAAAGCAACGGGTAAATAAGTCATCTAAAACCTCCCAACCAACTGAAGTTTGTATTCTTAAGAACAAGCTAGTCTGTTTTAGAAAGGCAATAGAAGACTGCTAGTCCCCATTATCATTTCCACTTCCATCAGCTAGCATTACCTAGATTGAGTCAGAGGGATCTAACAGTCGTTAATCTCAGCTTTACGCACCCCTAGTGGTTGTTTTCTTTTTTCTTTAGTATAGCATATTTTTATTGTTTATATAGTAATATTTGACTGCAAATCGTTTTTCAAATGATTAAAATTCTATTTTTCGAAGAAAATATTATTTCTATAATTGACAAATGTAGATTTTAAGAGTATACTGATGAGTGTAATTGACAAATGTAGATTTTGGAGGTATGGTAATGCAGATTTCAGATGCAGAATGGCAGGTCATGAAGATTATTTGGATGCAGGGGGAGCAGACCAGTACAGATTTGATTAGGGTTTTGGCAGAGCGGTTCGACTGGTCCAAGTCAACCATTCAAACTCTTTTGGCTCGTTTGGTTGAGAAAGAGTGTCTGACTCGGAAAAAAGAAGGCAAGTCCTTTGTTTATTCAGCCCTTTTAACTCTAGACCAAAGTCGGGATTTACTTGTCCAAGATATCAAAGACAAGGTTTGTTCCCGTAGGATTAGGAATTTGTTGGCTGACTTGATTGTAGAATGTGAATTTACTCAGACTGACTTGGAAGACTTGGAAGCTGTGATTTCAGAGAAGAAATCAAGTGCTGTAACAGAAGTAAGATGTAATTGTATGTAAAGGAGACGTCATGTTAAATAGTATTGTAACCATTATTTGTATTGCCCTTATCGCGTTTATCTTGTTTTGGTTTTTCAAAAAGCCTGAAAAATCTGAACAAAAAGCCCAGCAAAAAAACGGATACCAAGAGATTCGAGTGGAAGTCATGGGAGGCTATACTCCTGAGTTGATTGTCCTCAAGAAATCAGTGCCAGCACGCATTGTCTTTGACCGCAAGGATCCTTCACCATGTCTGGATCAAATTGTTTTTCCAGATTTTGGTGTACATGCGAACCTGCCAATGGGGGAAGAGTATGTAGTGGAAATCACGCCTGAACAGGCTGGAGAGTTTGGCTTTGCTTGTGGTATGAACATGATGCACGGCAAGATGATTGTAGAGTAGGTGGAGACTATGACAGAAATTGTGAAAGCAAACTTAGAAAATGGCATTCAAAAAATCCGTATCCGAGCTGAAAAAGGCTATCATCCAGCCCATATCCAGCTTCAAAAGGGAATTCCAGCTGAGATTACCTTTCATCGTGCTACTCCTTCAAACTGTTATAAGGAAATTCTGTTTGAAGAAGAAGGTATCTTGGAAGCAATCGGCGTAGATGAGGAGAAAGTCATTCGTTTTACGCCTCAAGAATTAGGGCGACATGAATTTTCTTGTGGCATGAAGATGCAAAAGGGAAGCTATACAGTCGTTGAGAAGACTCGAAAATCTCTATCTCTCCTGCAACGTTTTTGGATTACTAGTATCTTTACTGTGCCTCTTGTGATTCTCATGATTGGGATGTTGACAGGTAGCATTAGTCATCAAGTCATGCATTGGGGAACCTTTCTAGCAACAACGCCTATTATGTTAGTTGCAGGTAAGCCATATATCCAGAGTGCTTGGGCCAGTTTTAAAAAGCACAATGCCAACATGGATACCTTGGTTGCGCTGGGAACTCTAGTGGCTTATTTCTATAGCCTAGTTGCTCTCTTTGCTGGTCTCCCTGTTTACTTCGAAAGTGCTGGATTTATCCTCTTTTTCGTTCTTTTGGGAGCAGTTTTTGAGGAAAAAATGAGAAAAAATACGTCCCAAGCTGTGGAGAAATTACTGGACTTGCAAGCTAAAACCGCAGAAGTCTTGAGTGATGATAGTTATGTCCAAGTTCCTTTGGAACAAGTCAAGGTAGGCGACCTGATTCGAGTGCGTCCCGGTGAAAAGATTGCTGTTGATGGTGTCGTAGTAGAAGGTGTCTCTAGTATTGACGAATCCATGGTGACAGGTGAGAGTCTGCCTGTGGACAAGACAGTTGGAGATACTGTCATTGGCTCAACCATCAATCATAGTGGAACGCTTGTCTTTAGAGCAGAAAAAGTTGGCTCAGAGACTGTTTTGGCTCAGATTGTGGATTTTGTGAAGAAAGCTCAGACAAGTCGTGCGCCGATTCAGGACTTGACGGATAAGATTTCAGGGATTTTTGTCCCAGTAGTTGTCATTTTAGGAATCATGACCTTTTGGGTTTGGTTCGTCTTGCTCAGGGATAGTGTGGTCGTGCTTGGAGCTAGCTTTGTGTCCTCTCTTCTCTACGGAGTGGCGGTTTTGATTATCGCCTGTCCTTGTGCCTTGGGACTTGCAACACCGACAGCCCTTATGGTGGGGACAGGACGTAGTGCCAAGATGGGGGTTCTCCTAAAAAATGGAACTGTCTTACAGGAAATCCAGAAAGTTCAAACTCTTGTCTTTGATAAGACCGGGACTTTGACGGAAGGGAAACCTGTGGTAACAGATATCATCGGCGACGAAGTAGAAGTGTTTGGATTGGCAGCCTCCTTGGAAGATGCTTCTCAACACCCACTGGCTGAGGCTATCGTTAAGCGAGCGAGTGAAGCTGGACTTGAGTTTCAAACTGTTGAAAATTTTCAGGCCTTGCACGGGAAAGGTGTTTCAGGGCGAATCAATGGAAAACAAGTTTTACTTGGAAATGCTAAAATGCTGGATGGCATGGATATTTCTAATACTTATCAAGATAAACTAGAAGAACTAGAAAAAGAAGCTAAGACAGTTGTGTTTTTAGCTGTTGACAATGAAATCAAAGGCTTGCTTGCTTTGCAAGATATTCCTAAGGAAAATGCTAAGCTAGCCATCAGTCAGCTAAAAAAACGTGGTCTCCGAACAGTCATGCTGACAGGAGACAATGCTGATGTGGCGCGTGCTATTGCAGATCAAATCGGAATTGAAGAGGTCATTGCAGGCGTCTTGCCAGAAGAAAAAGCCCATGAAATCCATAAACTGCAACAGTCAGGGAAAGTAGCCTTTGTTGGGGACGGTATCAATGACGCTCCTGCCCTTAGTGTAGCAGATGTGGGGATTGCTATGGGAGCTGGAACAGATATCGCCATCGAGTCAGCAGATTTGGTGTTGACAACCAATAATCTTTTAGGAGTGGTTCGTGCCTTTGATATGAGTAAGAAAACCTTTCATCGAATTCTACTCAATCTTTTCTGGGCTTTTATCTACAATGTTGTCGGAATTCCGATTGCAGCAGGAGTCTTTTCAGGTGTTGGACTGGCTCTCAACCCAGAATTGGCAGGTCTAGCCATGGCCTTTAGTTCTGTATCTGTTCTGACCAGTTCCCTTCTGTTAAATTTTAGTAAAATAGACTAAAAGTAATGACTAGATTTCTTTGTTATAAAACAGAAATGACAGAACTTTCAAAACTGTATTAGAATAGAGAATAGAGAGTTTTGAGCAGATTTTTAGAAAAGTCAGCATAAATATGATACAGTGGAATAGTAAAAATTTGGAGAACGTTTCCAATTCTATGTAATCGTATTCTCCAAGTTTAAAAAAATTGAAGGAGAGTTATCATTATGACTCAAGGGAAAATTACTGCATCTGCAGCAATGCTTAACGTATTGAAAACATGGGGCGTAGATACAATCTACGGTATCCCATCAGGAACACTCAGCTCATTGATGGACGCTTTGGCTGAAGACAAAGATATCCGCTTCTTACAAGTTCGCCACGAAGAGACAGGTGCTCTTGCAGCGGTTATGCAAGCTAAATTCGGCGGCTCAATCGGGGTTGCAGTTGGTTCAGGTGGTCCAGGTGCGACTCACTTGATTAACGGTGTTTACGATGCAGCTATGGATAACACTCCATTCCTAGCGATCCTTGGATCACGTCCAGTTAACGAATTGAACATGGATGCTTTCCAAGAGCTTAACCAAAACCCAATGTACAACGGTATCGCTGTTTACAACAAACGTGTAGCTTACGCTGAGCAATTGCCAAAAGTAATTGACGAAGCCTGCCGTGCTGCAATTTCTAAAAAAGGTCCAGCTGTTGTTGAAATTCCAGTAAACTTCGGTTTCCAAGAAATCGATGAAAACTCATACTACGGTTCAGGTTCATACGAACGCTCATTCATCGCTCCTGCTTTGAACGAAGTTGAAATCGACAAAGCTGTTGAAATCTTGAACAATGCTGAACGCCCAGTTATCTATGCTGGATTTGGTGGTGTTAAAGCTGGTGAAGTGATTACTGAATTGTCACGTAAAATCAAAGCACCAATCATCACAACTGGTAAAAACTTTGAAGCTTTCGAATGGAACTATGAAGGTTTGACAGGTTCTGCTTACCGTGTTGGTTGGAAACCAGCCAACGAAGTGGTCTTTGAAGCAGACACAGTTCTTTTCCTTGGTTCAAACTTCCCATTTGCTGAAGTTTACGAAGCATTCAAGAACACTGAAAAATTCATCCAAGTCGATATCGACCCTTACAAACTTGGTAAACGTCATGCCCTTGACGCTTCAATCCTTGGTGATGCTGGTCAAGCAGCTAAAGCTATCCTTGACAAAGTAAACCCAGTTGAATCAACTCCATGGTGGCGTGCAAACGTTAAGAACAACCAAAACTGGCGTGATTACATGAACAAACTCGAAGGTAAAACTGAGGGTGAATTGCAATTGTATCAAGTTTACAATGCAATCAACAAACATGCTGATCAAGACGCTATCTACTCAATCGACGTAGGTAACACTACTCAAACATCTACTCGTCACCTTCACATGACACCTAAGAACATGTGGCGTACATCTCCACTCTTTGCGACAATGGGTATTGCCCTTCCTGGTGGTATCGCTGCTAAGAAAGACAATCCAGATCGCCAAGTATGGAACATCATGGGTGACGGAGCATTCAACATGTGCTACCCAGACGTTATCACAAACGTTCAATACGACCTTCCAGTTATCAACCTTGTCTTCTCAAATGCTGAGTACGGCTTCATCAAGAACAAATACGAAGATACAAACAAACACTTGTTTGGTGTAGACTTCACAAACGCTGACTACGCTAAAATTGCGGAAGCTCAAGGAGCTGTTGGATTCACAGTTGACCGTATCGAAGACATCGATGCAGTTGTTGCAGAAGCTGTTAAATTGAACAAAGAAGGTAAAACTGTTGTCATCGATGCTCGCATCACTCAACACCGTCCACTTCCAGTAGAAGTACTTGAATTGGATCCAAAACTTCACTCAGAAGAAGCTATCAAAGCCTTCAAGGAAAAATACGAAGCAGAAGAACTCGTACCATTCCGTCTCTTCTTGGAAGAAGAAGGATTGCAATCACGCGCAATTAAATAATTCCTCTCGCCGAAAATCAAATATGAAACTTGTAGACTTTATTCTTTGATTTTCATAGAGCAGAACTTTAAAAGATCGGAGCAATCCGGTCTTTTTATGGAGGAGAGTAAATGAATTTAAATCAATTAGATATTATCGTTTCAAATGTTCCCCAAGTCTGTGCTGACTTGGAGCATATTTTGGATAAAAAGGCAGATTATGCTGATGATGGTTTTGCTCAGTTTACGATTGGTAGTCACTGCCTTATGTTGTCACAAAATCATTTGGTTCCTTTGGAAAACTTTCAGTCAGGAATCATTATTCATATCGAGGTTGAGGATGTAGACCAGAACTACAAACGGTTGAACGAGCTTGGTATAAAGGTTTTACACGGACCAACTGTAACCGATTGGGGAACAGAGTCCTTATTAGTTCAAGGACCTGCTGGTCTAGTGCTTGATTTTTATCGTATGAAATAGGTCGCGTAGTCATTTGACGTTAACCTTAGCTATTTTTAAAATAGAAATTGAGAATATGAACTATTGAAAGATCGGAGCAATCCGGTCTTTTTATATAAAGAAATTGCATATAATACTCATCTGCTTTCAAAAAGCATTCTAGTCCATCTCCGATTAACGATGGACTTTATCACCTCCTTCTCCAGTCCTTGTATGACATCTTGGAGTTGATTCATGACATCTTCCAAAGTTCGAAAGGCTTTATTCTTAAATCCACGTTTACGAATCTCTTTCCACACTTGTTCAATGGGGTTCATCTCTGGTGTGTATGGAGGAATAAATGCAAAGCCAATATTAGTCGGAATCTTTAAGGTACTTGATTTATGCCATATAGCATTGTCTATAACGAGTAAAAAATAATCATATGGATAAGCTTGTGAAAGCTCTTCTAAAAAGGCGTTCATCCACTCAGTATTACATCTACCAGCTATTAAGAAAAATGATTCGCCTGTATGGGCATCAACAGCTCCATAACAATAGCGAAATTCTCGTATATAGTGACTATGGACATGTGGACCTACTCCTATTGGAGCCCAACAAGATCCCAGTTTACTGATTCTACCGAAACCAGCTTCATCTTGGTACATCAAGCGAACCTTATGAAAAGGTCTACTGGTTTTAAAACGCTTTCTTGTCTTCTTGAATTGAGACTTTATTTTTAGACGCGACAATGGTTTGAGCGTCTGCTTTCCTAGGATGTTCTGGACGTGGCGTAATATTTCGCCAACCATGGCGCTTCAACAGTTGATAGAAGGCATCACGTGTGTAGGAACGACCTAACTCCTTTTTATAAGCCTGAAATAAGGCATCAATTGTAACAAATTCTCCTGCCTCTGCAGCCTTCAAATGGCGGGCAAGAAAGACTTTCTCTTCCTCAACTGTCATATATGCATGGTTACGACCACCACGTGTTTCTTGAAGGAGAGAGTCGAGTCCGAACTCCTCATATTTTTTTACATTTCGCCAAATCGTTGTTTGATTACAGTCTAAAAGTTCTATAATCTCTTTATAAGATTTGCCCATCAGACGAAATAGAACGATTTGAAGGCGTTTATGATATTTAGCTGTACGAGAGTCTTTTAAAAGTGTTTTGATGGTTTGGATTTCTTCTTTAGTCAATTTCATATCACTATTATATAATGCTTTTTGATTTTAGTTTAGTATAAAACTAAAAGTATATTTGATTTTTTGACAATCTAATAAAATTAAGTAATTAAATAACGCATAAGTCAAGTATTAAATACCATGATCTTATGCGTTTTATAATAAAAAATCTGTTCTTGTTTTATTTTTAGAAAATTTACTAAAGACTAAAAATATTGTGAATAATTTAAAAAATAGTCAGGTTATATAGTTTTTTGAAATTAAAATTATTTTATCGTTGAAATTAGTTAAAAATTTTTATAAAATCAAGATGTAAGGCTATGAGATGTTCTCTAGTTTAATTTTTCATACTTCGAGAATATAAAGTTATATAAAAATGCATTAGCATATTTTGTTATTGAGGGAAGTATAAAAATCATTAAAGTTATCCAAACTAGTAATTGATTCTGTAATATAAAGAAGAGTAGAACTGGGATAATTTCAATAATTCTAATAAGAACGGCAATAAAAAAATGTTTATAGGCTAACATGATTGAATTGTGTAGAGAATTTTTTAAAGTGTTATTATATCTACCGATTAAAGGAATTAGAAATGTTGTTGCCATTAAATGAAGTATGATATATATTACTCCAATGTGTCGTAAGATAGAAATGATATATATAGGTAATGGTATGTAGGGTAGGAAGAAAAAACTGAATAATAAGATTAAAATTGGTAAATTAGATATTAATGCTGCTCCTAAATTTTTCCAATAATCTTTAAAAAAACTGTTTGCGAAGTCTCTATAGGGATAGGATTCCTCGTGTCGTACAATTTTTATTAGAGTTGCTATTAGGGCACTTTCACCTGATCCGATAGCAATAACTGTTACTACTGACGCTACATAGAGTAGATTTAACATTATAAGATTTGAAACTTTATCAATAAATTTTATCTGCATCTTTAACTCCTGCTGTTTTTATACTTATAATATCACATCATTTGAGTTTCATCAACTTTGAATACATTAAGAAAGAATATAACTATGAGGAAAGGAAAAAATTATTATGAATAAATCCAAAAAATATAAAGAAAGAATTCATTCTGAATACGATAATCTTACTAAATCAGAGAAAAAATTGCTGACTATATTTTAGTTAGAGATAGTGAAATAGTTTATGAAACGTCTTCAGAAATTGTTAGTAAAGTAAAAGTTGGAGAGGGAACTCTTAATCGATTTTGCAAAAAGATTGGATACTCTGGTTTTCAGGAACTAAAATTAAAAATGACGAAAGATATATTAGAGTTAGAATCTCAAAAAATGAGTAGTGACACATTTATTGATGAAATAAAAAATAATTATTTATCTATTGTGGAAAGTACAAGAAAATTAATTGATGGTAGACAAATAGAATTAGCTATAAAATTAATAAGAGAAGCAAACCAGATTTTAATTATTGGTGTGGGTTCTAGTGGAAATGCGGCTAGAGAATTTGAGAGTAGTTTGTTAAGAATTGGAATAATAAGTAAGACGGTAATTGATACCCATTTTCAACTCATGCATACTGCGTTATTGAAAGATAATGATTTGATAATAGCGTTTAGTTTATCTGGTTCCACAAAAGAAGTTGAGGAAACTTTATTAAACGCAAAAAGAAAAAATGTTAAAATTATTTCAATAACAAATTATTCGTCCAGAAATATAGCAAAATTATCTGACTGCGTTCTTTTGACATCAAAAAAAGAATCTTATTTAGAGGGTGGTAGTTTAATGGCTAAGGCTTCTCAACTATTCATAATTGATGTAATATGCACTAGACTCTCTTTAATAAATTATGAAGATACTATATGTAAAAAAGAAGAGATTGCTTCTTTGCTGTCAAATAAAGTGGAATAAATCAATAATTTTTAAATTTTAATAAAAATTTTTTAAAATAAATTAAAAAACGATCCTAAAAGGGTCGTTTTTTTGCTAAAGTTTTAAAAATAAACAATAATTAAGATTATAGTGCGTTGAATCTATATTAGGACATAACAATTCTTAAATCATTGTTAGAAATTAGTTTGAATTTTCCAATCAATTTGTTCGATTTTTACATCATTGCATTATATCATGTGACTATTAACCTTGTTTTCTCCTAAAATTGATTTTCTTCTTTTCTTATCTTGTCCACTCGAAACAAGTATTGTAAGAATTTGATTATTTTTGAAAGTACTTTTAATATATTTGAGATAGTTAAAAAAGATTTGAAACTAAATTCCAAATTAGAAAAAGACTTGAAATACTAAAAAAAAAAAGTATACTCTAATTGAAAACGGTAACAAAACTAATTTAGAGAATGAAATATAGAGTATTTCTCTCTTAAAAGTTTTTGGTGAAACGAGATGTAGAAGGGAGATTTAGCCAAAGAGTCTATTAGTGCTAGAATAATAGATTAGAATTATAGTGTATTGAATCTATAACAGTACGCCTTAAATGCTAAAATATTTCTATAAATTAATTTAACTTTCCTGATAGGGCTGTTCATATCTTATTTCAATTCACTATATAAATAAAATTGTAGTAGATGTTATTGAATTAGTAAAAAAAATAAAAAAACGGAGGTTTTCTGAATGGAAACTAAAAAAATTAAAAATTTAAAAGGTCAAATAATTGTTTCCTGCCAAGCGTTAGAAGGAGAGCCACTTTATACTCCAAATGGAGGAGTGATGCCGTTATTAGCAAAAGCCGCCTTTCAAGCAGGCGCTAAAGGTATTCGTGCTAATTCTGTCTGCGATATTTCAGAAATAAAAGAAGAAGTTGACTTACCAATTATAGGTATCATAAAAAGAGATTACGATGGCTTTGAACCTTTTATTTCAGCAACTATGAAAGAGATTGATGAATTAGTTAGTGAAGGAGTAGACATTTTAGCTTTGGATTGTACTAATCGTTCAAGACCAGGTTATGATAATATTACTGACTTTATTCATGATATTAAAGTCAAGTATCCAAACCAATTATTAATGGCTGATATTTCTACTTTTGAAGAAGGGAAAGTAGCTGCTGAATCGGGAGTAGATTTTGTGGGTACGACATTATCTGGTTATACACCATATAGCCCTAAAAAAGATAATCCTGATTTTGAGTTAGTTGAAAGATTGGTAAAAGAGCTTGACGTACCAGTTATTGCTGAAGGAAGAATAAGTACTCCGGAACAAGCTAGAAAAATGTTAGATTTAGGTGCTTACGCAGTGGTTGTTGGAGGAGCTATCACTCGTCCTTTGGAAATAGCGAAGAAGTTTATTGAGGTAGTTTAGATGAATCAAGAAATATTAAAAAAGAGTAAGATTCAATTGACAGTTGAACATATTCAAAAATATTGGATTTTATATTTAATGATGATTCCAGCAACTGTTCTACTAATTTTATTTACGTATGGACCAATGTACGGCATTATTATGGCCTTTCAAGACTTTACTGTCTTCAAGGGATATACTGGAAGTCCATTTGTCGGTTTAAAACATTTTCAAAGATTGTTCTCAGATCCTTTGTTTTATAGATTGTTCAAGAATACGTTCATGGTAGGGGTTTTAGACTTTTTATTCTCTTTCCCAGCTCCGCTTATTTTTGCACTCATATTAAACGAAGTCAGAAAAGTAAGATTTAAGAGTGTAGTTCAATCTATTAGTTATCTTCCTCATTTTATTCCCCTAGTGGTTATGGTTGGTATTATTTTTGAACTATTTGGTTCATATGGTATTATTAACAGTTTACTTTCATCACTTGGAATGGAGCCAATAAGTTTCTTTACAAAATCTGAATGGTTCTTGCCTCTCTACATTGGTTCAGGAGTATGGAAAACAATAGGTTGGGGTTCTATCATTTATATGGGAGCATTAACCAATATAGATTCAACTTTATATGAAGCAGCAGATATGGACGGGGCTAATAGATGGCACAAAATGTGGCATGTAACTCTACCAAGTTTAAGACCTACAGTAGTTACTTTGTTTATACTAAATGCTGGTGGTATCATGCAAGTAGGATTTGAAAAGGTATTCTTGATGTCTAGTCCTGCAACATATGAAGTATCTGATGTATTATCTACTTATGTTTATAGACAAGGTATTTTAAATTCTGATTTCAGTTACTCAGCTGCAGTAGGATTATTTAATAACATAGTAGCTTTGTTATTTGTTTTATTAGCTAATAAGATTGCTAAAAAACTTGGCGAAGAAGGAATTGTATAAGGGGGGTAAAATGATTTTTTCAAAAAATACAAAAAAGAGTAATAGAGACAAAGAAACCTTCGTTGATTATCTCTTTATATTCATTTTAATAATAATAACCTTACTTATGTTGTATCCATTATGGTGGGTAGTGATGACGTCACTTTCAGAACCAGTTTGGCTATCTAAAAACGTTGTTAAATTATTTCCCTTAAAAATAGATATTACTGCATATAAGTTTATTTTTGGGGATTCTAAACTATGGCAAGCATATGGTAATAGTGTATTGTATGCTGCACTATCTACAATTGTTAGTGTTGCGGTATGTAGTATGTATGCCTATCCACTTACAATTCCTGAAATTAGGGGTAAAAAATTCTGGAATACTCTTATTTTGATTCCAATGTTCTTTAGTGGAGGAATGATCCCGCTTTATATACAAGTTGCAAACCTCGGTTTATTGAATACTGCTTGGGCTCTTGTTTTACCTAGTGCTGTTTCTACATATTATATAATTTTGTTTAGAACACAGTTTAAATCAATCCCAATGGAGCTTCGTGAGTCTGCTAGAATTGATGGGGCAAGTGAATTTAGAATTTTTTGGAATTTAGTATTACCATTATCAAAAGTTATTTTCATGATTATAGCACTTTATTGCATAGTTGGTTCATGGAATAGTTTTACTCCTCCATTACTTTATTTGAATGACGACACTAAGATGCCTTTATCTATTTATTTGAGAAATTTAGTTGTTACAAATACAACTGATACTGCTGAATTATCACTTTCTGCAGGTAATACATATTACCAACAAATTGCTGCTCAAGGTGGAGGTATTGGTATGCGTATTGCTATTAAGATGGGTACTATTGTTGTTAGTGTTATTCCAATTATGATGATTTATCCATTTATTCAGAAACATTTTGTTAAGGGAATCCTGCTAGGTTCTGTGAAAGGTTAATAAGGTAATTATTTTGCAAAATTTAAAAAAATATCTTTTATTAGATAGCGGTTTAGTAGTTGGGTATACATTAGAAAATGCTCAATTAAAATTAAATAAGCTAAAAAAAGATACTGAAAACAATCCACTATTTGGTGAAGAGTATTTTGCCGAAAATCCTAAATTATGGGAAGTTCGTTTTGATAATTCATATCCAAACGTTATCTATGATAAAGAATTGAAATTATATAGATGTTGGTATCAAACATTTGTTAGTGATGAAGCAAGCGAAGAGACTCCTTTAGCAGAACGTGGAGAGAAGGAATACATTGTCAAGTCATCTAGAATGACAGCACTTTGCTATGCTGAAAGTAAAGATGGAGTAAAATGGGAAAAACCAAATCTCAATCTAGTAAAATTTAAAGGTTCAAAAGATAATAATATTGTTCTGATGCATGCACACGGTGCAGGTATCATGCTAGATGAACAGGAGTTGGATCCTAAGAAACGATATAAATTAGTTTCAAAATTAGAATTTTCTCCGAATCTTCATTACATGGTTGTTGTTTTTTCAGAAGACGGTATTCATTTTGACGAACCTATTCCATGGAAAAAATGGAATCCTGCAGCAGATAGTCATAATTTTCCATTTAGAGATCCAAAAACTGGTAAATACGCTGTTATTACAAGAACCTGGGCAAATAACGTACGTCTAAGTGCAATTACTTTCAGTGATGATTTTATTAATTGGTCAGAACCTAAAGAAATCCTTAGGGGAGATGGATTTGAAGATCAAATTTATTCTATGCCAGTAATTTCATACGCGGATATCTATTTAGGTTTTGCTTCAATGTACCACGAAGGCGACACTTTAAATGAAAACTATGATAAAGTAGACTTAGAATTGAAATTCTCTGCTAATTTGGAACAATGGGATAGTGTATGTAAGGGCGACTATCTCATTGAAAGGGGAGGTGGAGTATACCCGCAGAATGCTGATTTTGATGCTAGTTGTATTTTCACGGCTGCTCCAATAATTGAAGATGATAAGATTTGGTTCTACTATATGGGTGGAAATGGTAATCACACTGGCTTCCGAGAAAGTTCATTAGCTAGAGGATATATTAAGAAAGACCAATTTGCTTATTATACTAATAAGAGAGAAGGAATTCCAGCTAAAATATCTACAGTTAGCTTCCAAACTTACGATGATGAAATTTATATCTTAGCTGATATTCCTGAAAATGGTTATATTAAAGTTGCGGTAGGTACTAAATACGGTAATGCTTATTCAGATTTTGGTCAGGAAGATATCTCTCTTGTTCAAGTTTCCGATGGTAAGTATAAGTTGGAATTTAATAAAAAATCTATCTTAGATTTAGGTAATTCTCCAGTTGCGTTCAAATTTGAAATCGAGAATGCAAAATTGTATGGTATTGAAGGTAGTATTCAGCAACACTATCTCAAATATTAACCAGAATAATTCGTTAACAAATAATCTCTATATTAGTGGAGATAGATATATAAAATGGAGGTCTTATTATGGTAAAGCTTAATAAGGTATTAAAAGGGAGTGTTGCATTCCTGAGTGCAAGTTTATTGCTAGCAGCTTGTGGCAATAACGCTAATTCAAAGCCCGCTGAAAAAACAGCTGATGGTAAAACGAAAATTTCGTTTCTATCTACATGGCAAATTAATGATGTTCGTCCGCCTAAAGATGAAACACTTGTTGGTCAATGGTTAGAAGAACAGCTAGGTATTGATATTGATCTTGTAACTATTCCTGGCGAGGGAGTAAGTTCTAAAGTAAATTCTCTTATTACTAGTAACCAGTTACCGACTGTTTTGTTGACAACAGGAGATAAGAGTGATATCGCTGGTATCAACAAACTTGGTAAACAGGGTGCATTCTTAGATTTGTCACAACACATGGACAAACTACCAAACTATAAGAAGTACCTTGAAAAAAATAATGCATTAGCTCAAATAGAAGATGATGAAAAACATATTTATGCTTTCACAAAATTCTTTACTGATGAGAATATCATGTATACTACACCAATTCTGAGAAAAGACTTACTTGTTGGTTCAGAATTTGAAGATCTTTCAAAAATTAAAACTGTTGATGACTATACAAAAGTTTTGAAATATTTGACTGAAAAACAAGGTTCTCCAGCATTTATTCAACGTAATGGCTATGAAGGCTTCATGAAGCGAGTTACACCATTGTGGAATTTAAGCCATCGTACATACTATGACTATGAATCAGATTCATATAAACATCCAGTTGAACAACCTCAATTGAAACAATTCGTTGAATGGTTGAAAGAATTACGTAAAGATAACGTACTTCACCCTGACTGGGCAGTTATGAAAGATGAAACTTGGGAAGGTCTATTGGCTTCTAACAAGGGTTCATTCACTGTTGACCGTATGAATATCATTGGAGATAATAACTTTGATAAATCATTTGATTGGCAGCCACTTGTTTATCCAGAAATTAATGGAAAACGTTATTTGCAACCGAAAACACCGTACATTTCTGATTCAGGTTGGGTAATCAATGCCAATGCACCAAAAGAAGAAATTGATAAAGCGTTAGAATTCTTTAATTTCTTATACGCTGATGAAAATCAAGAAAAACTTGCTATTGGATTTGAAGGTAAAACATTTACACGTGAAAACCCTAATACTCAAGCAGGTATTAAATGGTTGATTCAAATTTACGGTGAAAATGCTGGAAATGATAAAGCAGAACTGCTGTTTAAACATGGTAACCAAGCATTTACTCGCGTTCAAACTAAATTAGATATTGAGGCACAGCCAGGAACATTCCCTAAAGTTATGTATGATCAAGTAGATAAAATTAAGAAAGATTTAGGTGGTTTTAGACCAGATACTCCGGTTCTTTCCTTTACAACTGAAGAATTAGATGTTTTAACTAAATCTGAAGCAGGATTAAATACTTTCTTTGATGAAAATATTATTAAATTCATTGAAGGACAAAGAGATATGAGTGAGTGGGATTCATTTATCAATGAAGCTAAATCTAAAGACTTGGATAAAGTTACAAAAGTATATAATGATGCCTACAAACGTGTCAAAGATAGAATGAAATAGACTAAATGGTAGCTCTCTGGTTTTTCAGAGAGCTACTACTGCCTGAGGGGGAGTAAGCTTTGTATGATGTAGTAATTATAGGTGCAGGAAGTTCGGGCGCATTGGCTGCAATTGCTTCGGGGCGTCTAGGGTTAAAAACTTGTCTAATAGAGAAGGGAAGTAGAATTGGTGGAGTTCCTATTAATACACTAATGGGGTCATTTGCTAATCTATATTTTGATGATTCTGGTAGAGTAAATGCAAGTAAAATTGTTGGGGAATTAATAGAACGTATTATCAAAAAAGGTGGTACTGTCTTTAACTCTATGGAAGAATTGATGAATGTAAATGATTTTTATCAGATTACAATTCCCTATCAACCAGAAGTTTATGAATCGGTTTTAACTGATATGTTGATTGAGTCTAAAGTTGATATTTTACTAAATGTTGAAGTTAATAATATTATTTATGATAGTAAAAATATTAAAAGTCTTGAAATTTTAAGTAATCAGGAAGTTAAATTGATTGATTCTAAAGTTTTTATTGATGCTACAGGGAATGCAACAATTGCTTCTGCTAGTGGAGCTGATGTTTATGAAAAAAATTCTTCTTACGGTTGTTTAATGAGAGTTGGAGGAGTTGATATCTCAAAGACTATAGAACATATTGAAAAAACAAAGCAGTGGAACTATATAGAAGGATATAATCAGTGGTTAGAAGAAGTATTAGCAAATCGAAAGTACAGAGCCACTGGAGCAGTTTTAAAAGATCCAGTTTCTTATGATCATGCCCCTATGCTTTCAAAAGACGACCATTTTATGAATGATGAAAAATGGAATTACATTAAAGAAAGATGGGAAAAATTTAGATTTATTTACACTTTAGAAGTATCACTATTTAGGAATGAATTAAAAAAAGCTGTAGAATCTGGGGATTTTAATTTTGAAATTTATCATGATGATAAATCTGGAGTCACTATGAATGGCGACGGTATAAGCTATGGTTCATGGGGTCAAAATGTAGCATTAATTAATGTTGCAAAAGCATTTGGATTCAATCCCAAATATATGGAAGATGAATCACATGCTAATATTCTTTCTAGAAAATATAATTTAACATTTTTATCTTTTCTTAAAAAATATGTACCAGGTTTTGAAAATTCTTTTATCCTTGATCAGGGAACTAGAGCTACTAACAGATCATGTAGGCACATTGATAATTCATCTATGATGGACGAAATTCTTGATTTTCCAATGTATACATTTAAGACTATGTATAGCTATCAAACTCCTAAAGAAATAACGTACAAATCAATTGTAGGTGGAAAATTGAATAATTTGTTTGTAATAGGTAAAGGTGCTTACCAATCCGAAAGTTTTAGATCACAAATTAGTTGTATGTTAATGGGGATATCATCAGCAGCAGCGGCAAAAACTATTATTGAAGATAAAAGCAATACTCTAAACATTAATAGAGATTTGTTTAAATCGAACTTAGATATATTATTTACATGGGAGTTTTCTAATTGGATTACTGATTAACAAATAATAAGGGAATATTAAATGAATGATACTAATAAAAATCAATACTTTGTTTATGAATTTGATACTAGCTTTGTAGAAATGTCTTATTCTCAGTTTTTTGAAGGATATTGTATTCTTTTTTCAAAAGAACCCTATCCTTCTTTATCTGATATGCCAATGGAATTTAGAAAAGAATTTTTAATGGAAATGAGTATATTAGGTGATGCGATGCTTGAAGTGTTAAATGCCTATAGAATTAATTATGATATCTTAGGAAATTCAACACCTGTACTTCATGCTCATTTATTTCCGAGATACATGTGGGAAGAGGAAGAGAGAAGAAAAACTGTAGTTCATAGATATGATTCTTCAGTTTTTAGCAATCCTGAGTTTGAATTTACTATAGAAAAGCATGGACCAATTATTAAAAAACTGAGGTCTGCTATTGATAGACATTATAGAGAGTATCAACAATTATTAGATGATTCAAACTGAACTCCACATTTTCGATTAGATTTAATACCTTGTATATTACAACTAGGTTGTGGATGATATAATTTTTTGAAAAATATATTTTAGGAATGACTTATAAAGCAATTATATCAGAGGCTATTAAATCAATGGCCAAAGCTTATGCTCCTTATTCTTATTTTAAGGTTGGAGCTGCGTTAGAAACTGAAGATAAAAATTTTTTCCTGGATGTAATATAGAAAATGTTGCTTTTCTCCTACTTGCTGTGCAGAACGAGTATATTTTTACAAAGCTGTATTTAAAGGAGAACGTTCGTTTTCAAAAATATGTATTGTAGGCGGAAAAAAAGGTATTTTATCATCTTTTATAGCATCTTGCAGGGTGTCTTGTCAGGTAATGATAGAATTTTGTAATCTTGATTCATTTGTAGTTATATTGGCTAGTGATGTTGATAATTATAAAGTATATAAACTTAAAGAACTACTACCAGTTAGTTTTAATCAAGAAAATTTATAACAGGAGGGAACTATGGAATTAGTTGAATTTAAAAATGGACATGTTAATACGGTTCATGAGCATATCGCAATAACGAAAGTAAAAGAGTTTCTAAATAATCATGATATATCAAAAGATAAAGGTGGCATACATAAAATTTCTACTGATTTCTTTTACAATATAATTGATATGGAAACTACAACTGAAGAGAATAGACCGTGGGAAAGTCATAAGGAATATTATGATGTCCATTATCTGTTAAATGGAGAAGAAACAATTTTATATAATTTCTTGTCTCAAATGGAATTGTCTGAATATAAAGTAGATGATGATTGGCAACAAATGAATGGGGAAGCTTTATTTAGTATTATATTAAAGAAAAATATGTTACTTTTGTTGGAACCAAACGATGCACATAAAACAGGCCTATTGGTTGAAGAACCAATTAATATTAAGAAAGTTGTTTTTAAGGTAAAAATTTAACTGAAAGTACTTTCAGGGATTAAGAATTTTAAAATATTTAAGAAATTGTATTCTAAAGTTCTAAAATTATAGATATTTAATTTAAAGCTTGTTAAAATAGAATAGTAACACTCATCTGCTTTCAAAAAGCATTCTAGTCCATCTCCGATTAACGATGGACTTTATCACCTCCTTCTCCAGTCCTTGTATGACATCTTGGAGTTGATTCATGACATCTTCCAAAGTTCGAAAGGCTTTATTCTTAAATCCACGTTTATGAATCTCTTTCCACACTTGTTCGATGGGTTCATCTCTGGTGTGTATGGAGGAATAAAGGTAAAACCAATATTAGTCGGAATCTTTATAAGATTTGCCCATCAGACGAAATAGAATGATTTGAAGGCATTTATGATATTTAGCTGTACGAGAGTCTTTAAAAAGTGTTTTGATGGTTTGGATTTCTTCTTTAGTTGATTTCATATCACTATTATATAATGCTTTTTGATTTTAGTATAGTATTATCGTAGAAAATGGACTCGGTGCTATGGATACACCGGATGAGAATGGTTATGTAGCAGATGACTATCGGATTACTTACTTAGAGGCCCACATCAAGGCCATGCGAGATGCCATTTACAAAGACGGGGTTGACTTGCTTGGTTATACGACATGGGGCTGTATCGATCCGGTTTCAGCTGGCACAGGGGAAATGAATAAGCGCTATGGCTTTATCTATGTAGATCGAGATAATGTAGGAAACGGAGCTCTCAAACGTAGCAAGAAGAAGTCCTTCTATTGGTACATGTCATTTATAGCAATGGTGTAAGCATCGAGTAGAGCACATTTGTTTACTATTTTTATAAAATCTTCTCCCTGCTTTATAAGATGTAAAAAAGAGTTCAAATGGAACTCTTTTTTTGCTATAATGAGGGGAGAAAAATCAGACAGGAGATTAAGATGTCAGAACCATTATTTTTACAATCAGTTATGCAAGAAAAAATCTGGGGTGGTACCAAGCTACGTGATGAGTTTGGCTACGACATCCCAAGTGAAAAAGTCGGAGAGTACTGGGCTATCTCAGCTCATCTAAATGGTGTTTCTAAAGTTGCCAATGGTCGTTACGAGGGAACAGATCTTGCTACTTTGTATGCGGAACACCGTGAATTATTTGGCAATCGTCCAGAACCTGTATTTCCACTTTTGACCAAGATCCTCGATGCCAACGACTGGCTCAGTGTCCAAGTTCACCCAGACGATGCTTATGGACTCGAGCATGAAGACGAACTTGGAAAAACAGAATGTTGGTACATCATTGCAGCAGATGAAGGTTCAGAGATTATCTACGGTCACAATGCCAAGTCAAAAGAAGAACTCCGCCAGCAAATCGAGGACAAGAACTGGGATGACTTGTTGACCAAAGTCCCTGTTAAGGCTGGAGATTTCTTCTATGTACCAAGTGGCACCATGCATGCTATCGGTACTGGCATCTTGATTCTTGAAACCCAACAGTCTAGTGATACAACTTACCGCGTCTATGACTTTGACCGAAAGGACGATAAGGGCAACTTGCGTGAACTTCACCTTGAAAAATCCATCGATGTTTTGAACATTGGCGAGCCAGCAAATAGCCGTCCTGTAACTGTTAAAGCAGATAATTTGCGTTCCACTTTACTTGTTTCTAATGATTTCTTCGCAGTTTACAAGTGGGAAATCACTGGAAAAGTTGATTTTGAGAAGACAGCTGACTACAGCTTGTTGAGTGTCTTGGCTGGTCAAGGTCAACTAACTGTTGACGGGAAAAACTATCCAATCCAAAAAGGGAGACACTTTATCCTACCAAGTGATGTTGAATCTTGGACTCTAGAAGGGCAAGATTTAGAATTAATTGTTAGTCATCCATAAAAAAGAAAGGACCTGAGTTCATTACTCAAGTCCTTTTGATTACATAAATTGGGCGATGAAGACCACGATGATGATTGGAATGACGAAACGAAGAAGGAAGAGCCAGACTTGGAACAGTCCTTGTTTCCATGCTCTTTCATCGAGATGGAGTTCCTCCATTGCAAGAGCCTTTTTAAAGATATAGCCTGTAAAAAGTGAAAGGAAGAGAGCTCCAAATGGCATGAGGAGATTGGAAACCAAGAAGTCCATAGCGTCAAAGAAGGCTTTACCAAAAATGTGAACATCCGCCATGACACCGTAAGATAGGGCTGAAGGAATGCCAAAGACAAAGGTCAAAATTCCTAAAATAACACTCCATTTAGCACGCTTGCTGTTGTCCTGATTGGTGATATTGTCTACATTGATTTCCAGCATAACGACAGAAGAAGTGACAGTCGCAAAGAGGAAGAGGACATAGAAAATGGTTCCAAAAGGCATCTTGTCAAAGAGTTGAGGCAAGACGATAAAGACCAAGCTCGGTCCCCCTTCAGACTGGATATTGAAGGGGGACCGAGCTTGGAAAATGGCTAGACCTGCCATGATGGATACCGAGATATTCATGGCTACGATGGAGATTCTTGACTGGACCAGATTGGTTTTCTTGTCCAAGTAAGAAGCATAGGTCAACATGGCTGTAACCCCTAGTGAGAGGGCAAAGAAAGATTGTCTCAGAGCATAGAGGAGACCAGCGCTAGTCAGTTTTGAAAAATCTGGTTTGAGGAAGTAAAGAACCCCTTCCATGGCATTTGGCAAACTGAGAGAGCGTTCGATGATGACGACAAAGATGATAAAGAGCAGGGGCATCATGACTTTCGAAGCTCTTTCAATCCCTTTTTGAACCCCACGTGATACAATGAAGATATTCAATAGGATAAAGGTCGCTTGAGCTCCTAGAGCAATGGCTGGATTTGAAATGATCAGACTTCCTGCGAAACAAAATATGGCATAGTAGTTCTATGAATGATGAAGCAAGTAAACAACTAACTGATGCACGATTTAAGCGTCTTGTTGGTGTTCAGCGCACGACTTTTAAAGAGATGTTAGCTGTATTAAAAACAGCTTATCAACTTAAACACGCAAAAGGTGGACGAAAACCTAAATTAAGCCTAGAAGACCTTCTTATGGCCACTCTTCAATATGTGCGAGAATATCGAACTTATGAAGAAATTGCGGCTGATTTTGGTATCCACGAAAGCAACTTACTCCGTCGGAGCCAATGGGTTGAAGTAACTCTTGTTCAAAGGTGGTGTTACGATTTCAAGAACTCCTCTCAGTTCTGAGGACACGGTAATGATTGA
>ERZ1023483.10-NODE-10-length-100111-cov-112.606111_pt1 | contig 100111 bp, 87 predicted proteins | sample MGYA00380537_ERZ1023483 | MGnify/ENA primary metagenome ERZ1023483 (study PRJEB33173, sample SAMEA4830302) | metagenome | study: EMG produced TPA metagenomics assembly of the PRJEB25223 data set...
TAAAATAGACTCTATAATATCTATAGTGGATTTACCCACTACAAATATTATAGAGTCTCAATAGGATTGTGCTCAGGTGAGTAGGGAGGAAGAGGTAAAAATTTATGCCCAAACTCTTCACACAAGAGTTCTAGCTTCCCCATTCTATGGAATCTTGCATTATCCATAATAATAACCGATGGTGTGGTTAATGTTGGTAAGAGAAACTTCTGAAACCAAGCTTCAAAAAAGTCGCTCGTCATCATCTCTTCGTAAGTCATTGGAGCGATTAACTCACCATTTGTTAGACCTGCAACCAAAGAAATCCTCTGATATCTTCTTCCAGATACTTTGCCTCTTATTAACTGACCTTTTAATGAGCGACCATATTCTCGATAAAAATAAGTATCGAATCCTGTTTCGTCAATCTAAACAGGTGCTAGGTGCTTTAAACTATTAAAATTCTTAAGAAATAAGGCTACTTTTTCTGGGTCTTGTTCATAGTAGGTGTGGTTCTTTTTTTCGAGTGTAGCCCATAGCTTTGAGCGCATAGTGGATGGTAGTTGGATGACAGCCAAATTCAGAAGCTATTTCAGTCAAATAAGCGTCTGGATTGTCAGTAAGATAGTTTTTAAGTCTATCTCTATCAACTTTTCTTGGTTTTGTTCCTTTTACTTGGTGGTTTAGCTCTCCTGTTTTCTCTTTTAGCTTTAACCAGCCATAAATGGTATTACGTGAGATTTGGAAAACGTGTGATGCTTCTGTTATACTACCTGTTCGCTCACAATAAGAGAGAACTTTTTTACGAAAATCTATTGAATATGCCATAAAAAGATTATACCACATTGTGTACTATTTTTGGTTCATTTTACTATAGTAGATTGAAATAAGATACGAACAGCTTGATTAGGGAAATCAAATTAATTTCTAGCAATATTTTAGCATCCACGGTGTACTATTATAGTTTCAATTTACTATAGTTCAATCATTCTATCAAGAATATTGAATATATAAAGGCACGTAATATTAAAACTTCTTCTGATATCGAATTAGAGTCCGATGTTGATGGCGATAAATCAGACAATCTACCCGTCGACATTAAGATACTGGGACAACACATTGAAGTGTATTCCGTACCTAAGAAACAATCATAAAATTCAAAGTCTTGTTACCGAGGCTTTTTTATTATGTGATTTTCAGTAGCCAGACTTATTCTATCTAATACAAGTAAAGCTAAGTATTTAAGATTTAGCAGATGATGAAGAAAAGAAAGGATGGCCTAAATATTTTAACAGATTTACGAGGCTAATCATGGTATAATAAAAGGTAATGAAAAATTCCAATGAGGCAGAGATGAAATTACTTTATACTGATATTCGGACTTCTTTGACTGAAATTCTAACTAGAGAGGCGGAGGAGTTAGTTGCTGCTGGCAAGCGGGTCTTCTACATCGCTCCCAACTCTCTTTCTTTTGAAAAGGAACGCGCCGTGCTGGAATGCTTGTCCCAGCAGGCTTCTTTTGCAATTACCGTTACGCGCTTTGCGCAGATGGCTCGTTACCTTGTCTTGAATGACTTGCCTGCTAAGACCAGTCTAGATGACATCGGTCTTGGGATGGCCTTTTACAAATGCCTTGCCGAACTTGATCCCAAAGACTTACGTGTTTATGGAGCTATCAAGCAGGATCCTCAGTTTATCCAGCAGTTGATTGAGCTTTACCACGAGATGACCAAAGCTCAGATGAGTTTTTTGGACTTGGAGAGTTTGACGGATGAGGACAAGAGAGCCGATTTACTCTTGATTTTTGAGAAAGTAACGGCCTATCTCAATCAAGGTCAATTGGCTCAAGGAAGTCAGTTGTCCCATTTGATTGAGGCTATTGAGAATGACAAAGTTAGCAGTGATTTTACTCAAATCGCCTTGGTCATTGATGGCTTTACTCGTTTTTCTGCTGAGGAAGAGCGGATTGTGGACTTACTTCATGGCAAGGGATTTGAGATTGTCATTGGAGCTTATGCTAGTAAGAAAGCATATACTAGTCCTTTTAGCGAGGGCAATCTCTACCAAGCCAGTGTGGAGTTTCTCCATCATCTAGCTGCTAAATACCAAACGCCTGCTCAGGACTGTTCTCAAACTCATGAGAAGATGGATAGCTTTGACAAGGCCTCTCGTTTGTTGGAGTCTTCTTATGACTTTTCAGAACTCGCTTTGGATGTCGATGAGAAAGACCGTGAAAATTTACAAATCTGGTCTTGTTTGACGCAAAAGGAGGAGTTGGAGCTAGTAGCCCGTAGCATTCGTCAGAAATTACATGAAAACTCAGACCTGAGCTACAAGCATTTTCGTATTCTCTTGGGGGATGTAGCTTCTTATCAGTTGTCTTTAAAGACCATTTTTGACCAGTATCAGATTCCTTTCTATCTTGGTAGAAGCGAATCCATGGCGCACCATCCCTTGACTCAGTTTGTCGAGTCTATTTTGGCTTTGAAACGCTATCGTTTTCGTCAGGAGGATTTGATTAACCTTCTTAGAACAGGTCTATATACCGACCTTAGTCAGGCTGATATTGATGCTTTTGAGCAATATATCCGTTATCTTGGTATCAATGGCTTGCCAGCCTTTCAGCAAGCCTTCACCAAATCTCACCATGGAAAATTTGATTTAGATCGTTTGAATGCCCTTCGTTTGAGTATTTTAACACCTCTTGAAACCCTCTTTGCCAGTCGAAAACAAAAGGCTGAAAACCTTTTGCAAAAGTGGAATTCTTTTCTAAAAGAAGGAGCGGTGACCAAGCAGTTGCAAGATTTGACAGCCACCATGGAAACTCTTGAGCGGGAAAGACAAGCCGAAGTTTGGAAGGCTTTCTGTCATGTTTTAGAACAATTTGCGACCGTTTTTGCTGGTTCACAGGTTAGTCTAGAGGACTTTCTAGCCTTGCTCCATTCTGGAATGAGTTTGTCCCAATACCGTACTATTCCAGCGACAGTGGACACCGTTCTGGTGCAAAGTTACGATTTGATTGCACCCTTAACGGCTGACTTTGTCTATGCCATTGGGCTGACTCAGGACAATTTACCAAAAATTGCGCAAAACACCAGTCTTTTGACAGACGAAGAAAAGCAAAACCTAAACCAAGCGACTGAAGAGGGAGCACAATTGCTGATTGCCAGCAGTGAAAATCTCAAGAAAAATCGCTATACTATGCTCTCTTTGGTCAATTCTGCTCGTAAGCAGTTAATTTTGTCGGCTCCAAGCCTTTTTAATGAAAGTGAAAGTAAGGAATCAACCTATCTTCAAGAGCTGGTCCATTTTGGATTTAGTCGGAGAGAGAAGAGGATGAATCACAAAGGGCTGTCTAAGGAAGATATGGGGTCATATCACAGTCTTTTGTCTAGTTTGGTTGCCTATCACCAGCAGGGCGAGACGAGTGATAGGGAGCAAGATTTGACCTTTGTTAAGGTTCTGGCGCGTGTCATGGGTAAAAAACTAGACCAGCAAGGTCTGGAAAATCCTGCCCTCCCAACAAGTCCAAGCAGTAAGCCCTTGGCCAAGGACACCTTACAGGCTCTCTATCCAGCTGACAAGGAGTTTTACCTTTCTACCTCTGGTTTGACGGAGTTCTATCGCAATGAATACAGCTATTTCCTCCGCTACGTGTTAGGCTTGCAGGAGGAATTACGCCTGCGTCCTGATGCCCGTAGTCACGGAAATTTCTTACACCGTATCTTTGAACGCGCCTTGCAGTTGCCTGACGAAGATTCTTTTGACCAACGTTTAGAACAAGCTATTCAAGAAACCAGTCAAGAACGCGAATTTGAAGCTATTTATCAAGAAAGTTTGGAAGCCCAGTTTACTAAAGAAGTTCTGCTTGATGTGGCGCGGACGACTGGACATATTCTCCGACACAATCCAGCCATCGAAACCATCAAAGAAGAGGCGAACTTCGGGGGTAAAGAGCAGGCCTTTATTCAATTGGATAATGGGCGCAGTGTCTTTGTACGAGGTAAGGTTGACCGTATTGACCGTTTGAAAGCTGATGGATCGATAGGAGTAGTAGACTACAAGTCGAGTCTGACCCAGTTCCAGTTTCCTCATTTCTTTAATGGGCTCAATTCCCAGTTGCCAACATATTTAGCTGCCCTAAAAAGAGAAGGGGAGCAAAACTTTTTTGGTGCCATGTACTTGGAAATGGCTGAGCCTGTCCAATCTCTGATGGCGGTTAAAAGTCTGGCAGGTGCAGTAGTAGAAGCCAGCAAGTCTATGAAATACCAAGGACTCTTTTTAGAAAAAGAAAGCAGTCATTTGGGCGAATTTTACAATAAAAACAAGGCCAATCAGCTAACGGATGAGGAATTCCAGCTCCTACTGGACTACAATGCCCATCTTTATAAAAAAGCAGCTGAGAAGATTTTGGCAGGCCAGTTCGCCATCAATCCTTATACCGAAAACGGTAGAAGCATTGCCCCCTACGTTCAGCAACATCAAGCCATTACTGGTTTTGAAGCCAATTACCACTTGGGGCAAGCCCGTTTCCTAGAAAAATTGGATTTAGCTGATGGTAAACGTCTGGTCGGAGAAAAACTCAAGCAAGCTTGGTTTGAAAAAATAAGAGAGGAGTTGAATCGATGAAGCCCATTCCCTTTTTAAGTGAGGAGGAGATTCAAAAACTGCAAGAAGCAGAAGCGCATTCGAGCAAGGAACAAAAGAAAACTGCCGAGCAAATTGAAGCCATATATACTTCTGGTCAGAATATTCTTGTCTCAGCGTCGGCTGGTTCTGGTAAAACCTTTGTCATGGCAGAGCGCATTCTAGATCAATTGGCGCGTGGTGTCGAAATTTCTCAACTCTTCATCTCAACCTTTACCGTCAAGGCAGCCACAGAGCTTAAGGAACGGTTGGAGAAAAAAATCAGCCAACAAATCCAAGAAAGTAGTGATGTTGACCTCAAACAACACTTGGGTCGTCAGTTGGCTGATTTACCCAACGCTGCCATCGGTACCATGGACTCTTTTACACAAAAATTCCTTGGTAAACATGGCTATCTGATTGATATTGCGCCTAATTTCCGTATTTTACAAAACCAAAGCGAGCAACTTCTTCTAAAAAATGAAGTCTTTCATGAGGTCTTTGAAGCTCATTACCAAGATAAACATAAAGAAAAGTTTAGTCATTTGCTGAAAAATTTTGCTGGACGCGGCAAGGATGAACGGGGGCTACGCCAGCAAGTCTATAAAATCTATGACTTCCTTCAATCCACCAGCAATCCTCAAAAGTGGCTGAGTGACTCTTTCCTCAAAGGCTTTGAAAAAGCTGATTTTATCAGTGAAAAAGAAAAACTGACTGAGCAAATCAAACAAGCCCTTTGGGATTTGGAAAGCTTTTTCCGTTATCATCTGGATAATGATGCCAAGGAGTTTCCCAAGGCTGCCTATTTAGAAAATGTCCAGCTGATTCTGGATGAAATTGGCTCCTTAAATCAAGAGTCCGATAGTCAGGCTTATCAAGCAGTGCTTGCGCGTGTTGTCGCCATTTCGAAAGAGAAAAATGGTCGAGCTCTGACTAATGCCAGCCGTAAGGCTGATTTGAAGCCTCTGGCTGATACCTACAACGAAGAAAGAAAGTCCCAGTTTGCTAAACTAGGACAACTAGCAGACCAGATAACCATTCTCGACTATCAAGAACGTTATCATGGAGACACTTGGAAACTAGCTAAAACCTTCCAAACCTTTATGAGCGATTTTGTGGAGGCTTATCGTCAGCGTAAACGTCAGGAAAATGCCTTTGAATTCGCTGATATTAGCCATTACACCATTGAGATTTTAGAGAATTTCCCACAAGTTCGTGAGGCTTATCAGGAGCGTTTCCACGAAGTCATGGTCGATGAGTATCAGGATACCAACCATATTCAAGAACGAATGCTGGAATTACTTTCAAATGCCCACAATCGCTTTATGGTGGGAGATATCAAGCAGTCCATCTATCGTTTCCGTCAGGCAGATCCGCAGATTTTTAATGAAAAATTCCAACGCTATGCACAAAATCCTCAAGAAGGCAAGTTGATTCTCCTCAAAGAAAATTTCCGAAGTAGTTCAGAAGTGCTGTCAGCAACCAATGATGTCTTTGAACGTCTTATGGACCAAGAGGTCGGCGAAATCAACTATGATAACATGCACCAGCTTGTTTTTGCTAATACAAAACTGACTCCCAATCCAGACAACAAGGCAGAATTTCTCCTCTACGACAAGGATGACACAAGTGAGGAAGAAGAGAGCCAAACAGAAACGAAACTAACAGGCGAAATGCGCTTAGTCATAAAGGAGATTCTGAAACTCCACAAGGAACAAGGTGTTGCCTTTAAGGAAATTGCCCTTCTGACCTCCAGTCGCAGTCGTAATGACCAGATTCTTCTAGCCCTGTCTGAGTACGGGATTCCTGTTAAAACCGACGGTGAACAAAACAATTATCTCCAATCCCTAGAAGTGCAAGTTATGCTAGACACCCTTCGTGTCATTCACAATCCTCTTCAAGACTATGCCTTGGTTGCCCTTATGAAGTCTCCTATGTTTGGCTTTGATGAGGACGAGTTGGCACGTTTGTCCCTTCAGAAAGCAGAGGATAAAGTCCAAGAAAATCTCTATGAGAAACTGATCAATGCTCAAAAATTGGCAAGTAGCCAAAAAAACTTGATTCACACGGCTCTAGCTGAGAAACTAAACCAATTCATGACTATTCTTGATTCTTGGCGTCTGTATGCCAAAACGCACTCTCTCTATGACTTGATTTGGAAGATTTACAACGACCGTTTTTATTATGATTATGTGGGGGCTTTGCCAAATGGTCCTGCTAGACAGGCCAATCTCTATGCCCTAGCACTGCGTGCTGATCAATTTGAAAAGAGCAATTTCAAAGGTTTGTCGCGTTTTATTCGTATGATTGACCAAGTTTTAGAGGCCCAGCACGATTTGGCAAGCGTGGCCGTCGCACCGCCAAAAGATGCAGTAGAGCTTATGACCATCCACAAGAGTAAAGGGCTGGAGTTTCCTTACGTCTTTATCCTCAATATGGATCAAGATTTCAACAAGCAAGACTCTATGTCAGAAGTCATTCTCAGTCGTCAGAATGGGGTTGGTGTCAAATATATCGCCAAAATGGAGACAGGAGCAGTGGAAGATCACTATCCTAAAACCGTCAAACTCTCCATTCCTAGTCTGACCTATAGGCAGAACGAAGAGGAATTACAGCTAGCTAGCTATTCAGAACAGATGCGTCTTCTGTATGTTGCAATGACGAGGGCTGAGAAAAAGCTCTATCTTGTCGGCAAAGGTTCTCGTGAAAAGTTGGAAGCCAAGGAATACCCAGCAGCTAAAAATGGAAAACTAAATAGCTCTACCAGACTGCAAGCCAAGAATTTCCAAGATTGGCTTTGGGCTATCAGCAAAGTGTTTGCCAAGGACAATCTCAACTTTAGTTATCGTTTTATTGGCGAAGATCAGCTGACTAGAGAAGCTATCGGTCAGTTGGAAAACAAAAGCCCTCTCCAAGATAGCTCCCAAGCAGACAATCGTCAGTCAGATACTATTAAAGAATCGCTTGAAATGCTGAAAGAGGTGGAAATCTATAATACTCTTCACCGCGCAGCTATTGAATTGCCAAGTGTTCAAACCCCAAGTCAAATCAAGAAATTTTACGAACCAGTTATGGATATGGAAGGTGTCGAGATTGCAGGTCAAGGTCAGTCAGTAGACAAGAAAATCAGCTTTTCTTTACCAGATTTTTCAATCAAAGAAAAAGTAACAGGAGCTGAGATTGGTAGTGCAACCCACGAACTGATGCAGAGAATGGATCTCAGTCAGAGACCAACGCTTGCTAGTCTAACAGAAACAATCAAACAAGTTCAAACTAGCCAAGCTGTCAGAGACAAGATCAATCTTGCTAAAATTCTTGCATTCTTTGACACAGCACTCGGTCAGGAAATTCTCGCTAATACCAACCATCTTTATCGCGAGCAACCTTTCTCCATGCTCAAACGAGACCCAAAGAGTCAGGAAGACTTTGTTGTCCGTGGTATCCTTGATGGCTATCTACTTTACGAGGACAGAATTGTTCTGTTCGACTATAAGACCGACCGCTATGATGAACCAAGTCAACTCATAGACCGTTATCGTGGTCAGTTAGCCCTATACGGAGAGGCTTTATCTCGAGCATATTCGATTGAAAATATTGAGAAATACTTGATTTTACTGGGTAAAGAAGAGGTTCAAGTTGTAAAAGTATAATCTAGAAAGGAGACCTCATGACACTTCCAGTTAGAAAATCCCTGCATGATGCGGTTTTACAGGCTTCAAAAGCTGATACTTGGGAACAAGCTACCAAGGAATGGAATGAAGTTTCCTTGATTTTTAATGGAATCGGCCGTAGCAATTGTGTCTGTGGAAATGCCATCAAGTACGCTTACGAACTCTTTAACGGTGTCACTGGTCAACGCCTCTTTCCGATTGGTAGCGACTGTGTTCGTCATTTTCATCGATTGACCCTTGACCAGCAACTGGAAGAGGAAGAAAAACTGCTCAGAAAGGTTGAAAATCTAACCAGAAAAGCTAAGAAAAAGGAAAAAATCAAGGTCAATAAAAGTGACTTTGACGAGCGTCTTCTAAAGTGGCTCTGGGAAAAAGGTGTTTTTAAACCCAATCGTGGAAATCAGTTCTCACCTGAGAAAGACTACCAGCTCTTCCTAGAAGTCTTTCATGGAGGAAGTTGGACCAAAGCAGAGCCCAAGAAGAAGGCTCGTATGGAAGAAGTCCTTGAAAAGTGTATCAAACCCTTTTTACTTGGAAAACCAGATGACCAACTCTATCTTGTCAAGCTAGGCAAGGAGAAAATTGACTACGAACAAGAACTCCGTATCCAGGCAGAGAAAGAGCGCAAGAAGAGGGATAAAATCGCTAAGCAATATGCAGACAATCTGGTTCTAGCCATGGGACCAGCAGAGCGTGCCTACCAAGATTACTTTGGCTTTACAGAAACCCTAACCCAAGAAGAACGCAAGTGGGAGAAAATTCTTTTTGGTAAAAATCGAACAGAAAGGGCTATCAAGGCCAGACAATACCAAAAAGAGTTGGAAAAAGACCAACGAATTGCTAGTCAGGATCCAATTGAAAGAAAGCAGAAGCAGACCTGGCTCCTCAATTCCTATTTTCGTGAGCTTCCTGAAGAAAAATCCCGATTTGCTCGACTCTTATTAGAATATCGAAAAAGTGGAGAAGTGCCATTTTCAACTGAATATCTGTCAGATCATCTGCTCGACTTTTTCTATAAAATGAAAGCCTTTGAGTTTGAAATCGCACCAGAACAAGTCCGAGATTTTCTAAAAGAAAGTCTCCAGACAGATCATCTCTCCTCAGCACAAGAAAGCTGGATCGAAGGAATTCTCCTCAACTGCCTCAAACCATTTTTAGAACGATTATTGATATGAGTAACACCTACCGTGGAAATTCCATGGTAGGTTACATTTTATCCAAAAAGAGAAAATAGGAAATTGCAAACCCTGCTCCTTCGTATTTTATATATAAAACAAAGTATGAAAACGTAACGCAATTTTAAGACTTTTTGGTAAATTAAGAGTATAATTAAAGTGTGTTACCTTTTTATAAGATAACAAGCTAATATAATAAATTTAAGCTTGCATATTTTTAAAATTTTATTTCAAGGAGGAATCATGGAAAAGTATTTTGGTGAAAAACAGCAGCGTTTTTCATTTAGAAAATTATCAGTAGGACTTGTCTCTGCAACGATTTCAAGTTTATTTTTTATGTCTGTATTAGGTAGTTCATCTGTAGAGGCTCAGGAGACTAAAGGTGTTCACTATAAATATGTGACAGAGTCAGAGCTATCATCAGAAGAAAAGAAGCAGCTTGTCTATGACATTCCGACATACATGGAGAATGATGATGAGACTTATTATCTTGTTTATAAATTAAATTCCCAAAATCAACTGGGAGACTTACCAAATACTGGAAGTAAGAATGATATGCAAACCCTAGTTGCTGGTGCTAGCTTAGCGGCTCTGGGGATTTTAATTTTTGCCGTCTCTAAGAAAAAAGTTAAGAATAAGACAGTATTACATTTAGTATTGGTTGCAGGAATCGGAAACGGTGTCCTAGTATCAGCTCATGCTTTAGAAAATAATCTCTTACTGAATTACAATACTGACTATGAATTAATCTCAGGAGAAAAATTACCTCTTCCTAAAGGGATTTCAGGTTATAGATATGTTGGATATATTAAAGAGGGGAAAACGACTTCTGATTCTGAAGTAAGTAATCAAAAGAGTTCAGTTGCCACTCCTACAAATCAACAAAAGGTAGATTATAATGTTACACCTAATTTTGTCGAGAATCCATCAACAGTACAAGCTATGCAGGAACAAACATCTGTTTCTTCAACTAAGCCGACAGAAGTTCAAGTAGTTGAAAAACCTCTCTCTGCAGAATTAACCAATCCAAGAAAAGAAGAGAAACAATCTTCAAATTCTGCCGTTGTAAGCGCAAAAGGCGAACCTGCAACCCAATCTTCCTTACCAGAAGCTGTTGTAAGTGACAAAGGCGAGCCTGCAGTTCAACCTGAATTGCCGGAAGCTGTTGTAAGTGACAAAGGCGAGCCTGCAGTCCAAGCAGAGTTGCCAGAAGCAGTTATAAGTGACAAAGGCAAACCCGCAGTTCAACCAGAGTTACCAGAGGCAGTCGTAACTGACAAAGGGGAACCTGCAGTCCAACCTGCGTTGCCAGAAGCTGTTGTGACTGAAAAAGGAGAACCTGAAGTTCAACCAGTCTTACCAGAAGCCGTTGTAACTGAAAAAGGAGAACCCGAAGTTCAAGCTGAGTTGCCAGCAGCAGTCGTAACTGAAAAAGGAGAACCTGAAGTTCAACCAGTATTGCCAGAGGCTGTTGTAACAGATAAAGGTGAGCCTGAAGTGCAAGCTGAGTTACCTGAATATACTACAAAAGTTGCACCAACTTTGACTTTGGATAAGGTTACAGAAGATGCGATGGATCGTTCAGCTAAATTGGATTACACTCTTGAAAATACAGATAATGCTGAAATCAAGAGCATTATAGCTGAGATTAAGGATGGGAATACTGTTGTTAAGCGAGTTGACTTATCTAAAGAAAAATTGACAGATGCTGTTCAAGGTTTGGATTTATTCAAAGATTATAAAATTGCAACAACAATGACTTACAACCGTGGTGAAGGTGATGAAACGTCTAAATTGGATGAAAAACCTTTACGTTTAGAGTTGAAAAAAGTTGAAATTAAAAATATCGCATCTACTAATTTAGTGAAGGTAAATGACGATGGTACTGAAACATCTAGTGATTTTATGACTGAAAAACCATCTGATGAAGATGTTAAAAAAATGTACTTAAAAATCACTAGTCGCGATAATAAGGTAACTCGTTTAGCTGTTGACTCTATTGAAGAGGTGACAGAAGAAGGTAAAAAACTTTATAAAATCACTGCTGAAGCGCAAGATTTGATTCAACATACAGACCCAACGAAGGTTCGTAATAAGTATGTGCATTATATTGAAAAACCAGTTCCAAAAGTTGATAACGTTTATTATAACTTTAAAGAATTGGTAGATGCTATGAATGCTGATAAAAATGGTACATTTAAAATCGGAGCAGATTTGAATGCAACGAATGTACCAACACCTAAGAAATGGTATGTTGATGGTGATTTTAGAGGTACATTAAAAAGTGTGGAGGGGAAACATTATACCATCCATAACACGGAGCGTCCGTTATTCAAGAATATTATCGGTGGTACAGTAACCAAAGTAAATCTGGGGAATGTAAATATCAATATGCCTTGGGCAGACCGCATTGCACCGATTGCCGACACTATTAAAGGTGGCGCTAAAATCGAAGATGTCAAAGTGACTGGTAACGTATTAGGTAGAAACTGGGTATCTGGATTTATTGATAAGATTGATAACCAAGGTACACTCAGAAATGTGGCCTTTATCGGTAACGTAACTGCTGTCGGTGATGGTGGACAATACTTGACCGGTATCGTTGGTGAAAACTGGAAAGGTTTAGTAGAAAAAGCATATGTGGATGCTAATCTTGTCGGTGATAAGGCAAAAGCTGCAGGAATTGCTTATAGTTCACAAAACGGTGGGGATAACGGTGCTGTAAGTCGTGATGGTGCGATTAAGAAATCAGTAGCAAAAGGAACCATTAATGTAGCTAAACCAATTGAAAATGGTGGTGTTGTAGGAAGCATGAAGCATCACGGTTCCGTTGAAGATTCAGTTTCCATGATGAAGGTATCTAATGGTGAAATTTTCTATGGTTCTAGTGATATTGATTATGATGATGGCTATTGGACAGGAAATAATGTGAAGCGAAATTACGTTGTAGTAGGTGTCAGTGATGGGAATTCTAGCTACCAGCGTTCAAAAGATAAAAATCGTATTAAACCTATTTCTGAAGAAGAGGCAAAATCTAAAATTGAAGCTACAGGCATATCCGCAGATAAATACGAAATCAACGAACCTATAGTCAACCGCTTAAATCGTTTAACAAGAAAAGAAGATGAGTATAAGACAACTCAAGACTACAGATCCGAACGTGATTTAGCATATCGTAACATTGAAAAGCTTCAACCGTTCTACAACAAAGAGTGGATTGTTAACCAAGGTAATAAACTAACTGAAGGTTCAAACTTGTTGACAAAAGAAGTGTTATCAGTTACAGGAATGAAAGACGGACAATTTGTAACTGATTTATCAGATATTGATCATGTAATGATTCACTATGCAGATAAGACTAAAGAAATCAAAGCTGTTCATCAAAAAGAGTCTAAAGTAGCACAAGTTCGTGAGTATAGTATCGATGGGTTGGGTGACATTGTTTATACACCAAACATAGTTGATAAAAATCGTGATCAATTGATTAAAGACATTAAAGATAGGTTAGCGACTGTTGAATTAATTTCTCCTGAAGTACGTGCCTTGATGGGTAATCGGGATAGAGCTGAAGAAAATACAGAGGAACGTAAAAACGGTTATATCCGAGACCTTTATCTCGAAGAAAGTTTTGCTGAAACGAAAGCTAATCTTGATAAATTGGTCAAATCTTTGATTGAAAATGCTGACCATCAATTAAATAGTGACGAAGCGGCTATGAAAGCACTTGTTAAGAAGGTGGATGAAAATAAAGCTAAAATCGTGATGGCTCTTACTTACCTTAATCGTTACTATGATATCAAGTATGGGGATATGACTATCAAGAACTTGATGATGTTTAAACCTGACTTCTATGGTAAGTCAGTTGACCTTCTTGACTTCTTGATTCGAATTGGATCAAGTGAGCGAAATATCAAGGGCGATAGAACTTTGGATGCTTATCGTGATATGATTGGTGGAACTATTGGTAAAGCTGAATTACATGGCTTCTTAGATTACAACATGCGTCTCTTCACTAACGATACTGATTTAAATGATTGGTTTATCCATGCGGCTAAGAATGTATACGTTGTGGAGCCTAAAATAACGAACCCAGATTTTGTTAACAAACGACATCGTGCATTTGATGGTTTGAACAATGGTGTTCATAATCGTATGATTCTACCTCTATTAACTCTTAAGAATGCACATATGTTCTTGATTTCAACTTACAATACAATGGCTTATAGCTCATTTGAGAAATATGGTAAGTATACAGAAGCTGAACGAGAAGCATTTAAAGATAAAATTAAAGAAGTTGCTCACGCACAACAAACTTACCTGGACTTCTGGTCGCGTTTAGCATTGCCAAGCGTACGTGACCAATTACTCAAGAGTCAAAATAGGGTTCCGACACCTGTTTGGGATAACCAAAACTATCATAACGTTGAAGGTGTAAATCGTATGGGTTATGATAAAAACAATAAACCAATTGCACCTATTCGTGAATTATATGGACCAACTTGGAAATTCCATGATACCAACTGGTATATGGGAGCTATGGCGTCAATATTCCCTAATCCAAATAATAACGACCAAGTCTATTTCATGGGAAGGGATATGATTAGTCCGTTTGGTATTTCAGCTTTCACTCACGAAACAACACACGTAAACGATAGAATGCTTTACTTCGGTGGTCATAGGCATCGTCAAGGTACAGACGTCGAAGCCTATGCTCAAGGTATGTTGCAGACACCTGATAAATCTGGTAACGGTGAATATGGTGCTCTTGGTCTTAACATGGCTTATCATCGTGAAAATGATGGTGACCAATGGTACAATTATAACCCTGATAAGCTTCAAACTCGTGAAGACATCGATCGATATATGAAAAACTATAATGAAGCTCTGATGATGCTAGATCATCTAGAAGCTGATGCTGTTATCCCTAAATTACATGGTAATATTAGTCGATGGTTCAAGAAAATGGATAGACAATATCGCAAAAATGGAGAGCTACATCAATTTGATAAAGTTCGTGAATTAACTGAAGATGAGAAGAAGAAAATTGTTATCAACAACATTGATGATTTAGTCAACAATAATTTGATGACAAAACATGGCGCTCCTAGTGACAGAACATATAATCCAGAAGATTTTGATAGTGCTTACGTAAATATTAATATGATGACTGGTATCTATGGTGGTAATACTAGCCAAGGAGCACCTGGAGCTGCATCATTCAAGCATAATACTTTCCGTATGTGGGGCTATTTTGGTTATGAAAATGGATTCATTAGTTATGCATCTAGCAAATATCAAGGAGAAGCTGACAAAACCAATAAAAAATTATTGGGTGATGATTTCATTATCAAGAAAGTGTCTAAGGATAAATTCAATAATCTTGAAGAGTGGAAAAAAGAATGGTTCAAAGAGGTTAAATCAAAGGCAGAAAAAGGATTTACTGCTATTGAAATTGATGGTCGTCGAATTACTAATTATGATGAGCTAAAATCCCTGTTTGACAAAGCAGTTGAAGAAGATCTTAAAATAGGTGGAACAGATAAAACTGTTACTCTTAAATCCAAGGTATTCAAAGCTCTTCTTAAGAACACAGACGGTTTCTTTAATCCGTTATTTAAATAATATAAAAGCTGAGTAAGTGAAATAATATAGAGTTCAGAATCAGTCTGGCTCTATATTTTTATTTTTAAGAAGATGATTCGTCATCTTCTTTTTTTGATATTGAGTGCGGTGAAAATCCTCTTTGTTGAAGGCTTACAGTTTTTGAAATCTAATATCCTTTATAAAAGTTTACTGTTTTGTAAAAGACATAAATAAAATTATGTCTAATAGATTTCTCATAACCAAAAGAGCATGCAAAAAAGGCTAATTTATGATAGAATAGAGGATAAGAAAGAAAACGTTTTTAAAATTTGTCAATCCGAAGGAGATATATTATGGCAATTATTCAATGGTTGGTCTAGAAGATTTAAAATAATAAAACATTGTGAAGTAGAATAAATACTTAAAACCCTTGAAATTCAAGGGTTTTTATTGGTTTAGATTTTAATTATTCACATTGTTATATGTGCTTGATTGAGCAATAATCATCAATAAAAACATTTTTTTGGTGTTGAGTTTGGTGTTCAAATATTTATTATGTTACGGAAAGGAATTTCACAATCTTTCCGTTTTTTTATTTTCTGGAGGAAAAATGACAAAAGAATTACAATCATCACGCTATATTGTCATTTCATTTTTAGTACGTGAAATGGGAATTGATATTGTTGAGGCCATATCTCTTATGGCTGAATTAGAAAAAAGTGGCTTGGTTCGCTTCGAATCAAGTGGAGATTTAATACTCAAAGAACTTGGAGGAACGCTATGAAACGAATTACCGCAAATCAATACCAAACTTCAGAACGGTATTACAAATTACCTAAAATTCTTTTTGAGGATGAGAAATATATGGATATGAAACTAGAAGTAAAGGTGGCTTATTCTATTTTAAAAGATCGTTTAGAATTATCTCTCAGTCGTGGTTGGATAGATGAAGAGGGAGCGGTCTATTTAGTATTTTCTAATTCTAAACTGATGAAGCTATTAGGTTGTTCGAAGTCAAAATTACTGTCCATCAAAAAAACTCTTAAAGAATATGACTTAATTGATGAAGTTCAACAGTCTTCAAGTGAGAAAGGAAGACTAGCTAATAAGATTTATTTAGGGGAATTATCTTCTACCCCAGTAGCTAATTCAAACAGGCCTAGTGTTAAAAAAAGACTAGGGCAGGGTGAAAATGAAACGGCCCCCGTCTCACATTCAGCCCCTAGTGAGACTGAAGTTAGTGAGACTAAATATAGTGAGACTGATTCTTTATTTATTGAGGATGAGGAGGAGAGGGATACTCAACCTATCTTGAAAAGAAAAGTAGAAAAGGTCACAAAATATGATCGAGATTATATTTGGGGATTGGTGCAAGATCAATTTAGACGAGAGGGGTTTTCTGAAACAGCCAGTGAAATTGCTATGACTGATTTTGAGAGAATCTATCAGTATGCTCTTGACAATGTTCGCTTTGTTAGACGAGCGGAAGTACTTGCTGAATTTGTGTTTAATGGCTTGTATTCCGTTTGGAACAACCGTGTTAGAAAAGGAGGTGGTTAAATGTCGCCAATCGAGTGGATATTAGTTATGCTCATTGTCATTTCAAGTGGAGTGACAGTTCTGACAATGATAGTCGATAAGAAAGGGGGGATAAAGAAATGAGATTTATTGATTTATTTTCAGGTATCGGTGGCTTTCGACTAGGAATGGAAAGTGTCGGACACGAGTGTATTGGATTTTGTGAGATTGATAAATTTGCTAGAGAATCTTATAAGTCCATTTTTCAAACGGAAGGAGAAATTGAATTTCATGACATACGAGATGTTTCAGATGACGAATTTAAAAAACTTAGAGGGAAAGTCGATGTCATCTGTGGAGGATTCCCTTGTCAAGCATTTTCAATCGCAGGAAGACGATTGGGATTTGAAGATACTAGAGGAACTTTATTCTTTGAAATTGCTCGAGCGGCCAAACAAATCCAACCACGTTTTCTTTTTCTTGAAAATGTTAAAGGCCTACTCAATCACGATAAGGGACGGACGTTCACCACAATCCTTACCACGCTTGATGAATTGGGGTTTGATGTTGAGTGGCAGATGCTTAACAGTAAGGATTTTGGCGTTCCCCAAAACAGAGAGAGGGTGTTTATTATCGGACATTCTAGAAAGAGAGGTACCAGACTCTTATTTCCTTTCAGACGAGAAGGTCAAGCAACTAACCCTGAGACTTTAAAAATATTAGGGAATTTGAATCCATCAAAAAGTGGAATGAGTGGTAAAGTCTATTATTCAGAAGGTCTTGCGCCAACCTTAGTTCGTGGAAAAGGAGAAGGATTTAAAATTGCGATTCCTTGTATGACACCAGACAGATTAGACAAGAGACAAAATGGTAGACGTTTCAAGGATAATCAAGAGCCAATGTTTACTTTAAATACTCAGGATCGCCATGGTATTGTCGTTGTTGGAGATTTACCAACTAGCTTTAAGGAAACTGGTAGAGTCTATGGAAGTGAGGGCTTATCTCCAACACTGACTACGATGCAAGGAGGAGATAAAATCCCCAAAATACTGATTCCAGAACCAATCCAATTTCTAAAAGTCCGAGAGGCAACGAAAAAAGGATATGCTCAAGCAGAGATTGGGGATTCAATCAATTTAGAAAGACCAAGTTCTCAGCATCGTCGTGGTAGAGTTGGAAAAGGTATAGCTAATACGTTAACAACTAGTGGGCAAATGGGAGTAGTAGTGGCTAGCTATGAAGGAGAAGATAAACAAGTTTACCAAGTAGCTGGTGTTTTAATAGATGGACAATTTTACCGTTTGAGAATACGACGAATCACTCCTAAAGAGTGTTTTCGATTGCAGGGCTTTCCTGATTGGGCTTTTGAAGCTGCTAGAAAAGTCTCTAGTAATAGTCAGCTCTATAAACAAGCTGGTAATAGTGTAACCGTTCCTGTGATTGCCGCAATCGCAAAGAAATTAAAAGAAGTAGAGGAAAAAGATGAAAGCATTAAATAAAGAATCAATACTAGATTGTGATGAATTAGAAACAGAATTACATGACGCAGAAATCAAACAGCTGGATGAACAAATATTTTTGATGCCCAATTATCCATGTGAGTTTGAGGTGACATTTTTAGATGATTACCATAAAAAACACAACTACCCCCTATTTTACGAATCCTATCTTCAAAACATTATGGAATTCCTTGAAAGTCAGGATATAAAGAACGGAGCTGATGCCTTTGTAGATGATCATCAGAATCTTGTTTTTGTTTTATATGGACAAGGCTATAGAGCTGAGGGAAAAGAGGGAATACTTACAACCCAAGTAACTGTAAAAGCTTTTGATGAAGACAAGAAACCGATTAACTTCGCAAATTTATTAGATTCCTTAATCGTCTCAGAATATCAAATGGAACCGAATCTTTGGGAGGTCTCCCATGATTGATCTCTATCTAAGTAAAAATAGACAAAGAAATCAACTTCTTTTAGATTTCTTCCAAAACTATGGCATAGAGGTATCTTGTCATTCAGTTTCTGAAATGACAAAGGACAAATTAATTGAGATGATGAGCTATTCTTCAGATTGTTTTGAGTTTTTATCTCCCAATTTATTACGATTTAAGAACCGTGACAATCTAAGATTAACGGATTTCGTTGAGATAATTTTAAAAAATCCTGAACTAACCATCAGACTTCCTCTTGCGGTTTCAAATAAGCGAGTTTATCCAAGTCTGAATTTGGAAGAGGCTAGAGCTCTATTGCCAAGAGATACGAAACAATTGATTTACATGGCACAAACACATTATTTATCTAACTAAAGGAGAATCAATATGGCAGAACAATTTTGGGAGAACTTGTCCATTATTTTGGCTGAAAGAAATATCAGCTGGATTGAGTTAACCAGAAAAATGTTTGCGGGAGAGTTTCACTATCCAAGTGAATTGAATCGTTTGTATCAAAAGATTCGTCACTATAAGATGGAACAACGAATGCCTCAAAGTCCATGGGTAGAAAGGATTGTGCAGGTATTAGATTTAGATTATGAAGATTTATTTCGGAGGTAACTATGAAAAGAATAATTCCAGTTTATATATTCCAACAAGTAAATGTCCTATTGGTATCTCTATACTTACTGAAATTTCTTTGTATCGGTGAGTTAACTATACTAGAGATTCTCTATGGAGCATCGCTCATTTCTTTTTTATGGATGTATGATCAACGCAAACAAGCTCATAAGGTCAATATGAAAACTAGGATGAAATGGCTTGGTGTTGGATTTGTTAGCCTACTGATTATAAGTCTATGTTTTAGCCTAATCCATGCTCAAGGAACCACGAATCAAGCAAACTTAATTGGGCTTCAACATCAAGTTCCTTGGTTTTCATTTTTATTGTTTTTAATCAATGCGAGTATGGTTGAAGAATTTCTGTATCGAGAAATTTTATGGAACTTGGTTAGAAAATTAGATATTCAAGTTGCTTTGACAAGTGTTTTATTTGCCTTAGTACATCATCCAGGAACCATTCTAGCTTGGTGTTTGTATGTTTCATTGGGAATGTTTTTAGGGATGGTGCGCTATAAATCGGATTTATGGGGCAGTATGGGGCTACATTTGGTGTGGAACCTACTAGTTTATAGTTTGATGCTTGTTTAAAATAGGTGGTCTGTCTTACTTATAGATTCAGTTTGAAATAAAAAACTAAATGAATTGATTTTAAAGAAATAAAATGCTAACATATATAGAAGATGTTAGTATTTTGTTTCTAATAAAGGAGAATGATATGGTTGATAAAAGAGAAAAACTGATGAACTATTTCAATCAGTATGGTTTTTTAACTTTTAAACAAGTAATAGATGAAAATTTACACTACAAAACCTTATTGAAAATGATTACAGAAGGAAAAATCGATGCTGAAGAAAAAGGGCTATATCGCTTACCTGATATTTATTTAGATGAGTGGTTTGTCCTTCAGTATCGATTTCCAAAGGGAATCTATTCTTTGGAGACAGCACTTTGGTTACATGGTTTATCTTTGACTATCCCTTTTAACATGACGATGAGTTTTCCTTATGGTACGAATACCAAAAACATTAAGGAAGCAGATATATGTCCTATTATTTTACGCTCTCACTATAGTGAAGGAATTATTGAAATAGAGCGTCTTCCTGGTCAATTTATTAAAGTTTATGAAGTTGAACGTGTTTTGGTTGAATGTCTAAGACCAGTTCATCAGGTGGATCTTCAAATTATTGCACCAGCGTTTAAGAAATATTTTCAACAGAATCAAATTCATTTACACAAATTATTTTATTATGCCCAACTATTTAAAGTAACTGATAAGTTACAATCTTATACGGAGGTGCTATCTTAATGTTTTCAAATGCGAATAGCTTTAAAGCAAAAATCAAAAATATTTCAAAAGATAAGGGAATTCCAGCTCAACAAGTACAACAACATTATTTAATTGAGCAAGTGTTAAAGATGATTTCTACTAGTCCTTATAGAGATTCCTTCATTGTAAAAGGAGGGTATCTAATAGGTCAAATGATTGGACTAGATAAGCGAACCACAATGGATTTAGATGTCACTCTGAAGGGAACCGAAATGAGCAGAGAAAATTTGATTCATATCTTTGAAGAGATTCTTTGTTCAAAAACTGATGGATTTTCATTTTCAGTAGATAAGCTAGAGCCTATTCGCCAAGATGATGAATATGGAGGATTTTCATTAAAATTAAATGCGACTTTTGATACATTAAAGGAGGTTGTTTTTATTGATATTACTACTGGTGATAAGATCACACCAAGAGAGATAACTTATTCAATGACTTCTATCTTTACTAATGAAAGCATCAAGATATGGACATATAATTTAGAGACTGTACTTGCTGAAAAGTTAGAAACGATCATTAGTAGGGGATTAGCTTCGACACGCCCACGTGATCGATATGATCTTTTCACCTTGTATAAACTTAGAAAAGAAGAGATTAATCTTGAAGTATTAAAAAATGCACTTGAAAATACGGCAGAAAAACGTGAAAGTAAAGATACTATTTATAATTGGGAAGAACAAGTGAGAGGAATTGAAATTTCTGATTATCAGAAAGAGCTATGGATTCGTTATCAACGCCAATTTAAGTATGCTAAAGATATCTCATTTGATAACTCTGTTCAGGTTATTAAGGAAATTATGCAACAAATATTTTAGTACAAAAGTAACTCATTAGTAAAGCAGTGAGTTGCTTTTTTTGTTCCAATAACTCCAAAAATGTGATAAAAATTTCAACTACTCTTATCTATAATAAAGCTACCTGTTCTTTGAAAATTGAATTCACTCCGTCTTGATTAGCGTGCCTGTGTAAGTAGGGACTGAGAGTATTTCCCTGTGAAGGGCAACTGGCACAAGACGTGTGTGAGAATTTTCTAACAGACACGGAGTTTATCGTTACCAGACTTAAACGATGCGACAAACTAGATAAAGGAGTTAATCATGAAAGTAGTAAACTTGTATGATTTGAAACAAATGGGAAATAAAGGTGGTTGTACCATCCAATTGATTCATCACTTTCCCTTTGGTATGGGCTTAGGACATCTCAAAAAAGACTACATTGAATTTAAACGTGTTGGTATCTTTGATGGGAAAGCAGTAGAAGTTACTCTTCGAGAACCTTATTCGAGAGATCTACTGCAGGTTGTCAAGTCGATTAAGCAACGTCAGAAATTGATAGCTTATCGTTATAAAGAAGGAAAGCTGCTATTTGTTAAGAAGGAGGTCTGAGATGTCCTCTGAACAACAGGAACGAATGGCAGTTCAATATGCAGAGCCTAGTCTTTTATTTACTGTAAGAAGTCTCTTAAAGATGCTAGAATGGTCTAGACGTCAGGCTTTAGAACAGGATTCCGCCTATAAGATAGGGGTGTAGAAATTAGAAGAATTGCTACAATCTCCCTATGCGATTGATACGATTAATCTGAAAAAAGATTTTTTAGAAAAACCAATTGATATAGAGAAATTTAAAGCTTTTTTAGAAAAAGAAGAGATTCCTTTAGCCATCGCTTGGCAAGGGGATTCTCTACATTTCTATACGAAAGATCGTTCGATTCTAGACAATCATTTAGACCATCTGCTAGAAAAAATGGTTAATGATCCAGAGAAATTAGCTGATTTTACCATGGATAAGTCATTAGACGATGCAATTGATGAGGCTAAATCCCAAATTACCTTTAGACAAGAAGGAGCCGTCAAACAGAAAGAGATGGTGAGATGATGTACAGTGGAAAGAAATTCCTACTATTCTCACTGTTAGGTATCTTACTAGGCTATCTTTTTCATCGTTTGACGCTTTTGTATGATTCCTATACTGGAAATAGCTTAGATAAATGGACTCATCTTCTGATGGAAGGTCAAGATGAAGTTCTTCAGTCGCCATGGAATGTTTCTTTTACTGGAAAATCAAGTGCTTTTTTTCTACTAGGCTTTGTGATGATGTTGCTGGTTTATCTCTATTTAGAGACTGGCAAAAAACAATACCGAGAAGGGGTAGAATACGGGAGCGCCCGTTTTGGAACTCTAAAAGAAAAGAAGCTCTTTTACGGTAAGGAATTTTCTCATGATACGATCTTAGCACAAGATGTTCGTCTGACATTATTAGATAAAAAACCACCCCAATATGATAGAAATAAGAATATTGCGGTGATCGGAGGTTCAGGAAGTGGGAAGACATTTCGCTTTGTGAAACCCAATCTGATTCAGATGAATAGTTCAAATATTGTCGTGGATCCTAAAGATCACTTAGCTGAGAAAACTGGAAAACTCTTTTTAGAAAATGGTTACCAAGTAAAGGTGTTAGATTTAGTCAATATGAAGAACTCAGATGGCTTCAATCCTTTTCGCTATATAGAGACAGAAAATGATTTGAATCGCATGCTGACGGTATATTTCAATAACACCAAAGGCTCTGGATCCCGTAGTGATCCATTTTGGGATGAAGCTTCTATGACTTTGGTTCGAGCTTTAGCCTCTTACTTGGTCGATTTCTATAACCCACCTAAAACAAGAGAACAGCTCATAGAAGAAAGTCGTTTAAGTCAAAAAGAATACCAAAACTTGTTGAAACGTCAAAAAAAAGAAGTGGAAGAGCGAAAAAAACGAGGGCGTTATCCAAGTTTTGCTGAAATCTCAAAACTCATTAAACACTTATCCAAGGGTGAAAACCAAGAAAAAAGTGTCTTAGAAATTCTATTCGAAAATTATGCTAAAAAGTATGGAACTGAAAATTTTACTATGCGAAATTGGGCAGATTTTCAAAATTATAAGGATAAGACTCTGGATTCTGTTATAGCTGTAACCACTGCTAAATTTGCCCTCTTCAATATTCAAAGTGTCATGGATTTGACCAAAAGAGATACCCTTGATATGAAGACATGGGGCAAGGAAAAATCAATGGTTTACTTAGTTATCCCAGATAACGATAGTACCTTTCGCTTTCTTTCAGCCCTCTTTTTTTCAACCGTATTTCAAACCCTAACAAGACAAGCAGATATTGATTTTAAGGGTCAATTGCCTCTTCATGTGAGAGTTTACTTAGATGAGTTCGCAAATATCGGAGAAATCCCAGATTTTGCTGAACAAACCTCAACAGTCCGTTCTCGGAACATGAGTCTCGTTCCTATTCTACAAAATATTGCCCAACTTCAAGGGCTCTATAAAGAAAAAGAAGCTTGGAAAACCATTCTTGGGAACTGTGATAGCCTAGTATACTTAGGTGGTAATGATGAAGATACCTTTAAATTTATGAGTGGGTTACTCGGTAAACAAACCATTGATGTTCGAAATACTAGTCGTTCCTTTGGCCAGACAGGTTCAGGATCCCTTTCTCATCAAAAGATTGCTCGTGATTTAATGACACCCGATGAAGTCGGAAATATGAAACGGCATGAATGCTTGGTTCGAATTGCCAATATGCCTGTCTTTAAAAGCAAAAAATACAATTCAACCAAGCATCCAAACTGGAAGTACCTAGCCAATCAAGAAACAGATGAACGGTGGTGGAACTATCAGATCAATCCTTTGAATCGAAGTCAAGAAAACCATCTTGAAGGCCTTAGAATTCGTGATTTAACTTTTGAATCTAGTTTAAAATAAAAATAGAAAAGAGGAAATAGATGATTACGCATTTTAAAGGTTTTGTTTATGGAGTAGACGCAAGTGCCATGTTTGCACAAGCTATGTCTTTGTTGCAGAAGGGATTGATTGCAGTTGGTGCCTTTCTCGTTGTTGTAGGGATTGTCAATCTTGCAACCAACATTAAAGATGGTGGACCAGGTGTTCGGAATGCCATTCTTGAAATTGTCGGTGGAGTTATGGTCGGGGCTGCTGGAGCCTTTGTAACCCAGATTTCAATTTAGGAGGATAAACAATGACATGAATCTTAGTTTAGTCTCACCCTTTGTTTACCTTGCATCTGAAAAAATATCAGCTGAAAATTTATTTGAAGGATTTAATGTGGATTTACAATCTACGGTAGATCTGATTAAATCTCTATCTAGCTACAATCCAACCGTTTGGACTTATATGTCTAGTATTACTAAAAGTGTCATGCAGCCTCTTGGAGTTGCGATTTTATCAGTTGTTCTCATCTTAGAATTTTCAAAGATGGCAAAGAAAATTGCTAACTCAGGTGGAGCGATGACCTTTGAAGCATTAGCACCGATGTTGATTAGTTATATTATGGTCGCAGTTGTGATTACCAATACAACTGTGATTGTAGAAGCTATCATCGGGATTGCGAGTCACGCCATTGAACAAGTGGCTTCGATCGTGGCTCACGGTGGGGCAAAGTATGATACCATCTCTGGATTAAAAGGGTCAGGATTTATTGGCCGGATGATTGTGGGCTTTTTCGCCCTCCTCATTTGGCTTGTTCGGATAGTAAGTGCAGCCATGGTTAATCTTTTGGTATCTATTCGATTTATTCAACTCTACCTTATGATCCCATTTGCACCTCTTACGATTCCAACATTTCTAAGTGATGAGTGGAAGTCTATTGGTATTGGCTATTTAAAAAATATTATGGTCTATGCGGTACAAGGAGTTCTTATTTTTCTGATTGTTTCTCTTGTTCCTTTATTTGAATCTGCTGGGAAAATAGCTGTTTCAAATGGTGCAGGAGTCTTGCAATCACTTGCGATTATGTTTGGTAGTTTGATACAAGCTATCTTACTGATTATTGCCCTCGTTGGTTCTCAACGTACGGCGCGCTCAATCTTAGGTATGTAATTAGATAAAGGCTAGGAAGTGATTACTTCTTAGCCTTTTTAGAAAGGAAAGTCATGAATACACGTGTCTTTAAAGACATCTCAAAATACCAACACAGGGCTTGGTTAGGCTTCACCACAAGACAAATCATCTTTGTTTTACCAGCCTTTATTGTCACAATTATTGTTTTGGGCTTGAATCTCTTTTTCTGGCAATTTGGGGATTGGTTTGTTTACGGTTTTGTGTTTGCCTTTACCATCCCCCTCATGCTTTTTGGAGTCTATAAACCCAATGATTTATATTTTGAACATTATTTGAAATACCGTCTTCATTTTGAACTAACGGTTCCCCTACGCACAATTACAGGAAAGAAAGGACCTGAATATGATAAGAAAATCAAATACATTAAAGAAACAGAAAACTTCAATGACTAATCAGAAAGAAGTAGTTAAAGGGAAAAAAGAGGAAGTGTTACCCTCTACAGCGAATAGCCTTGCCTATCAAGCCCTGTATCAAAATGGTCTGATGCAGGTAAAAGAAGATTATTTCTCACAAAGCTATTTACTTGGTGATGTCAATTACCAGACCGTTGGTTTAGAAGACAAGGGCGCAATCATTGAGAAGTATTCTGATTTGATTAACTCTTTAGACGATCAAACCAACTTCCAATTGACCATCTTTAATAAAAGATTGAATTTAGAAAAATTTAGACAAAGTGTTTTGTATGAGGAAAAAGAAGATGGGTATGATAGCTATCGTAAAGAATTGAATCGGATGATGAATCAAAATTTAGACAGTGGTGAAAATAACTTTTCAGCTGTGAAACTGATTAGCTTTGGTAGAAAGGATTCTAATCCCAAACAAGCCTATCGTTCCTTGTCCCAAATTGGAGAATATTTTAAGAGTGGTTTCTCAGAAATTGATGCACGATTTGAATCCTTGGCTGGAGAAGAACGGGTGAACTTGTTGGCCGATATGCTTAGAGGAGAACACCATCTTCCTTTTTCTTACCGTGATTTAACGAGATCTGGTCAGACAACTCGTCACTTCATAGCGCCTAATCTCTTGGATTTTAAAAACAAGAATTACCTACAAATCAATGACCGCTTATTGCAGATTGTCTATGTCAGAGACTACGGTATGGAATTAGGAGATCAGTTTATTCGAGACCTCATGCAAGGAGATTTGGAATTGATTGTAAGCCTTCATGCTCAAAGTTCGACCAAGGCGGATGCCATGAAGAAACTACGAACAAAGAAGACCTTGATGGAATCCCAAAAGATTGGGGAACAACAAAAACTAGCTCGTACAGGTATCTATTTGGAAAAAGTAGGTCATGTATTAGAAAGCAATATCGATGAAGCTGAGGAACTCTTAAAAACCATGACCGAGACAGGAGATAAACTGTTTCAAACAGTCTTCTTGATTGGTGTCTTTGGTCAGGATGAAGAAGAACTTAAACAAGCCCTAGACACGATCCAACAAGTGGCCGGCTCAAATGACCTAATGATTGATAAACTACCATATATGCAAGAAGCAGCCTTTAATAGTTTGCTGCCATTTGGTTGTGATTTTTTAGAGGGAGTATCACGGAGTTTATTAACGTCCAATATAGCAGTGAACTCTCCATGGACTTCAGTAGACTTACAAGACCGTAGTGGGAAATATTATGGTATCAATCAAATCTCAAGCAATATTATTACCATTGATCGTAGCCTATTAAATACACCGTCTGGTCTGATTTTAGGAACATCTGGAGCTGGGAAAGGGATGGCAACCAAGCATGAAATTATCACGACCAAAATCAAGGAATCTGGTGAAAATACTGAAATTATCATTGTGGATCCAGAAGCAGAGTACAGTGTCATTGGACGGGCTTTTGGGGGAGAAATGATTGATATTGCGCCCGATTCCCAAACCTATCTCAATGTTCTTGACTTGTCTGAGGAAAATATGGATGAAGATCCTGTAAAAGTAAAATCAGAATTTCTTTTATCCTTTATTGGCAAGTTATTGGATAGAAAAATGGATGGGAGAGAAAAATCGATTATCGACCGAGTCACCAGACTTACCTATCAGTCATTTAAAGAGCCTTCTTTGGAAGAATGGGTTTTTGTCTTGAGTCAACAACCAGAAGAAGAAGCGCAAAATTTGGCACTTGATATGGAACTGTATGTCGAAGGTTCTCTTGATATTTTTTCTCATAAGACCAATATTCAGACAGGATCTAATTTCTTGATTTATAACGTTAAGAAGTTAGGAGATGAGCTGAAACAAATCGCCCTTATGGTAGTGTTTGATCAGATATGGAATCGTGTTGTTCGGAACCAAAAATTAGGGAAGAAGACCTGGATTTATTTTGATGAAATGCAGCTTCTCTTATTAGATAAATATGCCAGTGATTTCTTCTTTAAATTGTGGAGTCGTGTCAGAAAATATGGAGCCAGTCCTACTGGAATAACTCAAAACGTCGAAACCTTATTGTTAGATCCAAATGGTAGACGGATTATTGCAAATAGTGAATTTATGATTCTCCTCAAGCAAGCAAAAAATGATAGAGAAGAACTGGTTCAACTCTTAGGCTTGTCAAAAGAACTTGAAAAATACCTTGTCAATCCAGAAAAAGGGGCAGGACTGATAAAAGCTGGTTCAGTTGTTGTTCCCTTTAAAAATAAGATTCCTCAAGGTACTCAATTGTTTGATATCATAAGTACAGATCCTGATAAAATGGCTTCTAATTAAGGGGAAGGTAAATGAAGGATAAAAGAGAAATCATACGTGCCCGAAAGGCATTTAGAAGAAGTCTAAAAGATGAGAAGAAATTCTTGAAACAAGGAAAGAAGGAGGTGAGGAAACAGAAAAAAGATTCCGCTGGACTGGATGAAAAAAGATGGAAAAAAGAGATAAAAGAAAAGCTAGAGGAGATGAGAGAAGCTTCAAAGGAGAGAGTAAGACAAGCAAATGAAGACTACAATCATATTCTTCAAAATAGTCCTCCATCTCTTTTGAATCGGAAAGAATTAAGAGACAGACGGTTGCCTCATGCTAGGAAACGATTGAAAATAGCCAAGAAGCAATTTAGAGAAGCCAAGGTAGAAGCAAAAGAAGAAAGAAAAGAGAGTCGTAAAGAAAGAAAAATCAATCAAAAATTTCTCTACGGTCAGGAATCGAAACAAAAATCTAATTTTTTCTTTCAAGGGAAGAGTTTAGAAGAATTAAAAGCTAAGAAAGAAGTCAAGGCCGCAAAAGAGAATCTAAAATCTACTAAACAAGCCTATAAGTCCAAAAAAGTCAGTAGGAAAGCCAAAACTTTTCTTTATGTCCTTGGACGTGAAGGTGGAGAGTTAGCTTCAGAAAATGAAGATTTAGAAGGCTATCGCACACTTCAAGAGACAATTAGAAAAGGGAAACGCTACAGTCGCCTTTCTTATAACCTTGGAAAAGCTAGTGTCAAAACAGGACAAGCAACAGGTCGTTTTACCAAGAAAAGACTGACCAACACAAAAGAGCGATACCATCATTTTAAGGATGGAAAAGGATGGAAACTAGCGAAAGATAAGCCAAGTTCCTTTAAAAATCGGTTTCGAAAATTAAAGAAACAAGGTCTTACAAGTGTCCGAAATATCTATCAAAAACTAAAAGCAGCCTTTTCCTTCTTTACATTTGCGGCTGGAAATCCTGTAACCTGGATAGTTGGAGGAATAGTCTTTCTTCTTTTACTTATAATGAGCTTCTTTTTAGGATTTTCATCTGCTAGTTTGATTCAACAAGATGAATTTGAATTAACAAAAGCTTATACCCACCTAACTTGGGAAGATGCAGAACATACTCGCACAAATGACAAAGGAATTACTTATTACACAAAAGTTGATGATGTGATGGGGTATATGAACTTTAAATTCCATGACTATGAGTTACACAAACCAGTTCACTTATTTAGTTCAGAAACTTACAAGGATTATCTGTCTACTTTGTGGCATGATTTAAACGATGGGGAAGATTTGAAATCCATGCAAGACCTCTATGAAAGTCCTAAGTATAAACTATCGAAAGACGATCAAGAGGAAATTAAGGAACTAAAAGAAGAAGGTGTCTATGCTTCCATGCAGGAATTGGACAATCCATTTGAGGGGAAAAGCAACGAAGATAGTCTAACCATGACTTATCGTTATGGATACTATGATTTAGACGGAAAACCTACTCTTCAGGAGTACATTCTACTAGAAGCGAAGGTTCACCAAACAATTGTCGCACCAATGGATGGTGTTGTATCTCTAGACGGAGATGATGTTATTCTCACTAACGGAAAAGGAGAGAATGAGAGTCGATTGACCTTGTATTCTATTCATAATGGTCGTGCGATTGAGGGGACAAGAGTCCTAACGGGTGATATTATTGGTGAAACACCAGACGATACAGGTTTGAAAGTTTCCTATCAAAAGTATAAGAACAAGAAAGAAAAATTGGTGTATGTCAATCCGCAATTTTATTTTCCAAAAGTCATTCAACTTCAGACAACTATCTTACCTGCCATTGGTCAGTTTGGTGGGGATGAGTTTGAACGAGCAAAACATATTTATGAGTTTTTGAAATCTCAAGGGGCAAGTCCCCAAGCCATTGCGGCAATTTTAGGAAATTGGTCGGTAGAGTCTTCTATTAATCCTAAACGAGCTGAAGGAGATTATTTATCTCCTCCTGTTGGCGCTACCGATTCCTCATGGGATGATGAAACCTGGTTAGCGATTGGAGGTCCAGCCATTTATAGTGGTGCTTATCCTAATATTCTTCATAGAGGTCTGGGTTTAGGGCAATGGACGGATACTGCAGATGGGTCAACACGGCATACAGCCTTGTTAAATTATGCACGCACCCAAAATAAGAAATGGTATGATTTAGACCTACAACTTGATTTTATGCTTCATGGGGATAGTCCTTACTATCAAAGTTGGTTAAAGGATTTCTTTAAAAATACAGGCAGTGCAGCCAATCTGGCCCAACTCTTTCTGACCTATTGGGAGGGAAATTCTGGTGACAAACTACTGGAAAGACAAACCAGAGCAACGGAATGGTATTACCAAATTGAAAAAGGCTTTAGTCAAACAAATGGAGGACAGGCAAAAAGTGATCCACAATCCCTTGAAGGGGTTCGTGGGGACTTGTATGATCATTCTGTTCCTGGTGGTGGAGATGGTATGGCCTATGCTTATGGACAATGTACATGGGGTGTTGCGGCTCGTATGAACCAGTTAGGCTTAAAATTAAAAGGTAGAAATGGAGAAAAGATTTCAATCATTAATACCATGGGAAATGGTCAAGACTGGGTTGCGACAGCTTCAAGTCTTGGTGGGGAAACGGGCTCTACACCAAGAGCAGGTGCTATTGTTTCTTTTGTAGGAGGTACACATGGTACACCAGCCAGCTATGGTCATGTGGCTTTTGTCGAGAAGGTCTATGATGATGGTTCTTTCCTTGTGTCTGAAACCAACTATGGGGGCAACCCTAACTATACCTTTAGAAAAATCTCTCAAGCAGATAGTGCCATCAGTTTTGCTTATACGACCAAATAGAAGAGTTTACACTTGAAATTGTAGCTATTTAAAGATACAATATGTCTATAAATGAGTGGTCGGCTCATGGTCAATCTGATAGTAATCTTGGACATAAGGGCCAAGCGGTGGCGGACACCAGAACAAAATCCGATAGCAATCTTGGACGTACGGGCCAAGCGGTGGCAGACACCAGAATAAACCGACTGATTAGGTGGCTTACAGGTTCAGTAAGTCATCTTTTTTATATAAAAAATAGCATAAAAATCTAGTTATCCGCATAAAAACTGGACTTATCACACTTTATCAAGGTCAAAACCACTCAATTTACTACTAATTTACTACTTATGAATGAGCTTTGATACGACGATTTATCCTTGAAAAGTGAAGATATAAAGATACTTCCAATAAAATTTGAATATTTAATAGGTAGACACTTCAAAAAATGAGGTGTCTATTTTTTTACCCGATTTTGAAAGGAAGTGAACTTATGAAAACAAAAAATCAAGAATCAAAAGGTCGTTCCCCACTCTTTAAGACCATCAAACATTCATTCAGCCAATAAAAAAGAAAGGATAGGTAAAAATATGGAACTTAAATTTGTGATTCCCAACATGGAAAAAACATTCGGCAATTTAGAATTTGCTGGCGAGGATAAAGTCGTTCAGCGAAGAATCAACGGACGGCTAACTGTCTTATCAAGAAGCTATAATCTCTATTCTGATGTTCAAAGAGCAGATGATATTGTGGTGGTGCTTCCTGCTGAAGCTGGCGAAAAACATTTCGGCTTTGAGGAACGTGTGAAGTTAGTCAATCCACGTATTACCGCAGAGGGCTACAAAATCGGCACTCGTGGTTTTACAAATTACCTTTTACATGCTGACGACATGATAAAAGAATAAAGAAAGAGAGGAAAAATGATGAGATTAGCAAATGGCATTGTATTAGATAAAGACACGACTTTTGGAGAATTGAAATTCTCTGCTCTACGTCGTGAAGTGAGAATCCAAAATGAAGACGGGTCGGTTTCAGATGAAATCAAGGAACGTACCTATGACTTAAAATCCAAAGGACAAGGACGCATGATTCAAGTAAGTATTCCTGCCAGCGTGCCTTTGAAAGAGTTTGATTATAACGCACGGGTGGAACTTATCAATCCCATTGCGGACACCGTTGCTACTGCCACCTATCAAGGAGCAGATGTTGACTGGTATATCAAGGCAGACGATATTGTGCTGACAAAGGATTCTAGTTCATTCAAAGCTCAACCACAAGCAAAGAAAGAACCGACACAAGACAAATAGTCGCTAGGTAGAAAGGAGACTTTTTCGCATGAAACAGCGTGGTAAAAGGATTCGCCCATCTGGTAAAGATTTAGTCTTTCATTTTACGATAGCGTCACTCCTGCCTGTTTTCCTGCTGGTTGTCGGACTGTTTCATGTGAAGACAATCCAGCAGATCAACTGGCAGGATTTTAACCTATCACAAGCAGATAAGATTGACATTCCCTATTTAATTATCAGTTTCAGTGTCGCAATTCTTATCTGCTTGCTGGTAGCGTTTGTATTCAAACGGGTTCGCTATGATACGGTTAAACAACTTTACCACCGTCAAAAACTGGCAAAGATGATACTTGAAAACAAGTGGTATGAATCTGAACAGGTCAAAACAGAGGGTTTCTTTAAAGATAGTGCTGGTCGTACAAAGGAAAAGATAACCTACTTCCCTAAAATGTATTATCGACTTAAAAATGGCTTGATACAGATACGGGTGGAAATCACGCTGGGAAAATATCAAGACCAACTCTTACACTTGGAAAAGAAATTAGAGAGTGGCTTGTACTGTGAGCTGACGGATAAAGAGTTAAAGGATTCCTATGTGGAATATACTTTGCTCTATGACACCATAGCCAGTCGTATTTCTATTGATGAAGTAGAAGCTAAAGATGGTAAACTTCGCTTAATGAAAAACGTATGGTGGGAATATGATAAGCTCCCTCATATGTTGATTGCTGGTGGTACAGGTGGCGGTAAAACTTACTTTATACTGACACTGATTGAAGCCTTGCTTCATACAGATTCAAAACTGTATATTCTTGACCCGAAAAATGCTGATCTTGCGGACTTAGGTTCTGTGATGGCAAATGTCTACTATAGAAAAGAAGACTTGCTTTCTTGCATTGAAACATTCTATGAAGAAATGATGAAACGTAGTGAGGAAATGAAGCAGATGAAGAACTATAAGACTGGCAAAAATTATGCTTACTTAGGTCTCCCGGCACACTTCTTAATCTTTGATGAATACGTCGCTTTCATGGAAATGCTGGGAACAAAAGAAAACACCGCAGTTATGAATAAGCTGAAACAGATTGTCATGTTAGGTCGTCAAGCTGGCTTCTTTCTAATACTGGCTTGTCAACGTCCAGACGCAAAATATTTAGGCGACGGAATCCGTGATCAGTTTAATTTCAGAGTGGCTTTAGGTCGTATGTCTGAAATGGGCTATGGCATGATGTTTGGCAGTGACGTACAAAAGGATTTCTTCTTAAAGCGAATCAAAGGTCGTGGCTATGTTGATGTAGGAACAAGTGTCATATCAGAGTTTTATACTCCCCTTGTACCAAAAGGATATGATTTCTTGGAGGAAATTAAAAAGTTATCCAACAGCAGACAGTCCACGCAGGCGACGTGCGAAGCGGAAGTCGCAGGTGTGGACTGATCTTGCTGGCTGGTGTGGCAATAGCCACGCCAGCACTTAACCCCCCGTATCTAACAGGGGGGTACAAATCGACAGGAAACAGTCAAAAAAACATTAGAAAATCCTTTGGTTACAAGGGATTTACAAAATTTCAGCGTATGTCAAATGGGCTTTAAAAGTTGACATACGCCTTTTTGATTGGAGGGATTTTTACTGAATGAACAAACTTGGTTACAGCATTTAAAAGAAAAACGCTTGGCTTATGGACTATCTCAAAACCGTTTAGCTGTTGCGACTGGTATTACAAGGCAGTATCTAAGCGATATTGAAACAGGAAAAGTCAAGCCATCAGAGGATTTACAGCAGTCCCTTTGGGAAGCTCTGGAACGCTTCAATCCCGACGCTCCCCTTGAAATGCTGTTTGATTATGTAAGAATTCGCTTTCCGACAACAGACGTACAGCAGGTGGTCGAAAACATCTTACAACTGAAACTGTCCTATTTTCTTCATGAGGACTATGGTTTCTATTCTTATTCAGAGCATTATGCTTTAGGCGACATATTCGTCCTTTGCTCCCATGAACTGGACAAAGGAGTTCTGGTGGAATTGAAAGGTCGTGGGTGCAGACAATTTGAAAGCTATCTTCTGGCACAACAAAGAAGCTGGTATGAGTTCTTTATGGACGTTTTGGTGGCTGGCGGTGTGATGAAACGCCTTGACCTTGCCATTAACGATAAGACAGGGATTTTAAATATCCCTGTACTCACTGAAAAGTGCCAACAGGAAGAATGTATCTCCGTCTTCCGCAGTTTTAAAAGCTATCGCAGTGGCGAACTGGTACGCAAAGAGGAAAAGGAATGTATGGGAAACACCCTCTATATCGGTTCATTACAAAGTGAAGTTTATTTCTGTATCTATGAAAAGGACTACGAGCAGTACAAGAAAAATGATATTCCCATTGAAGACGCAGAAGTAAAAAACCGTTTTGAGATTCGATTGAAAAATGAGCGTGCCTATTATGCAGTCCGTGATTTACTCGTCTATGACAATCCAGAGCATACCGCCTTTAAAATTATCAATCGGTATATCCGTTTTGTAGATAAAGACGATTCCAAACCTCGTTCTGATTGGAAACTGAATGAAGAATGGGCTTGGTTTATTGGGAACAATCGTGAACGATTAAAACTAACCACAAAACCAGAGCCTTACTCCTTCCAAAGGACGCTGAACTGGCTATCTCATCAAGTTGCCCCGACCTTAAAGGTTGCGATTAAACTTGATGAAATCAACCAGACGCAGGTTGTAAAAGACATTCTCGACCATGCGAAACTGACAGACCGACACAAGCAGATTTTGAAGCAACAGTCAGTAAAAGAACAGGACGTGATAACAACAAAAAAATAACTCAAATACAAATTCATTGAATATAGAGAGGAGAACATTTTTATGAATTTTGGACAAAACCTTTATAACTGGTTTCTATCAAACGCTCAATCACTGGTGCTTTTAGCAATCGTTGTGATTGGCTTGTATCTTGGCTTCAAGCGTGAGTTTAGCAAACTGATTGGCTTTTTAATTATTGCGATTATTGCGGTTGGCTTAGTCTTCAACGCTGCTGGAGTAAAAGACATTTTACTAGAGCTATTCAATCGCATTATTGGTGCTTAAATAAAACCGTTCTTTTGTGGAATATAAGTGGTTTTCTTATGTTCCGCAAAGGAATGGTACACCAAACGAAGTGCGGTAGGGATTTTTGAATCTCTACAAAGAAAGGACGTGAATATATGGACGATATGCAAGTCTATATTGCGAATTTAGGCAAATACAATGAGGGCGAATTGGTCGGTGCGTGGTTTACCTTTCCCATTGACTTTGAGGAAGTCAAAGAGAAAATCGGCTTGAATGATGAATATGAGGAATACGCCATTCATGACTACGAGTTACCCTTTACGGTTGACGAATACACTTCCATTGGCGAACTCAATCGACTATGGGAAATGGTATCGGAATTACCCGAAGAATTACAATCGGAGCTATCTGCTCTGCTCACTCATTTTTCAAGCATTGAAGAACTAAGCGAACATCAAGAGGATATTATCATTCATTCCGATTGTGATGATATGTATGACGTGGCACGCTACTACATTGAAGAAACGGGTGCTTTAGGCGAAGTACCAGCTAGTCTTCAAAACTATATTGATTATCAAGCCTATGGTCGGGATTTAGACCTTTCAGGAACGTTTATCTCAACCAATCATGGGATTTTTGAAATCGTCTATTAAATCTGTCGGTACATTACTACTGGCAGATTTTCTATTTTACGGGGTGGCTCAATCAGCTACCCCTATTTTTTATGAAAGGATTGATTACATGAAGAAAATACGAAGCTATACCAGTATCTGGTCTGTGGAAAAGGTACTGTATTCTATCAATGATTTTAGACTTCCGTTTCCCATAACCTTTACGCAAATGACATGGTTTGTCGTGTCACTCTTTGCAGTGATGATACTTGGCAACTTGCCCCCTCTTTCCATGATAGAGGGAGCATTTCTCAAATACTTTGGGATTCCTGTGGCTTTCACATGGTTTATGTCTACAAAAACTTTTGATGGTAAAAAGCCTTATGGATTTTTGAAGTCTGTCATTGCTTATGCACTGCGACCAAAGCTGACCTATGCAGGAAAAAAAGTAACGCTTGGCAGAAACCAGCCACAAGAAGCCATTACAGCAGTTAGGAGTGAATTTTATGGCATATCCAATTAAATACATTGAAAACAATCTCGTCTGGAATAAAGACGGGGAATGTTATGCTTACTATGAGCTTGTTCCTTACAATTACTCATTTCTAAGTCCAGAACAGAAAATACAAGTGCATGATTCTTTCAGACAGCTTATCGCACAAAATCGTGATGGCAAAATTCATGCTTTACAAATCAGTACAGAATCCAGCATACGTTCTGCACAAGAGCGTTCCAAAAATGAAGTCACTGGCAAGCTCAAAGCGGTTGCCTATGACAAAATCGACCAACAGACAGACGCTTTAATATCCATGATTGGCGAAAATCAAGTGAACTACCGTTTCTTTATCGGCTTTAAGTTGCTTCTCAACGATCAGGAGTTTTCTATGAAAAGTCTTACCGTTGAAGCAAAAAATGCTTTGTCTGATTTTGTCTATGATGTGAACCATAAGCTGATGGGCGATTTTGTTAGTATGAGTAATGATGAAATCCTGCGTTTTCAGAAGATGGAAAAGCTCTTAGAAAATAAAATCTCTCGTCGTTTCAAAATCCGCAGGTTAGATAAGGACGACTTCGGCTATCTGATTGAACACCTTTACGGACAGACAGGCACTGCCTATGAAGAGTATGAGTACCATCTATCAAAGAAAAAGCTGGATAATGAAACGCTGATTAAATACTATGACTTGATTAAGCCTACTCGCTGTTTGGTGGAAGAAAAACAGCGATATTTGAAAATCCAGCAGGAAGATGAAACCGTCTATGTAGCTTACTTTACCATTAACAGCATTGTCGGAGAACTGGACTTCCCGTCCTCTGAAATCTTCTACTACCAGCAACAGCAATTTACCTTTCCGATTGATACGTCAATGAATGTGGAAATTGTAGCGAATCGTAAAGCCCTATCTACTGTCCGCAATAAAAAGAAAGAACTGAAAGACTTGGATAACCACGCATGGCAAAGTGATAATGAAACCAGCTCTAATGTGGCGGAAGCTCTGGAAAGTGTGAACGAGCTGGAAACCAATTTAGACCAAAGCAAGGAATCTATGTATAAGCTGTCCTATGTTGTAAGGGTATCAGCAAATGACCTTGACGAACTTAAACGTCGTTGTAATGAAGTGAAAGATTTCTATGATGATTTGAGCGTGAAACTGGTACGACCTTTTGGGGATATGCTGGGCTTACATGAAGAATTTTTACCTGCCAGCAAAAGATATATGAATGACTATATTCAATACGTGACCTCTGATTTCCTCGCTGGTTTAGGTTTTGGTGCTACTCAAATGCTGGGTGAAAATGAGGGGATTTATGTTGGCTACAGCTTAGATACTGGACGCAATGTCTATCTGAAACCTGCTCTTGCCAGTCAAGGGGTTAAGGGTTCAGTAACCAATGCGTTAGCGTCTGCCTTTGTCGGTTCGCTGGGTGGTGGTAAATCCTTTGCGAATAACCTTATCGTCTATTATGCAGTGCTTTATGGGGCACAAGCAGTGATTGTAGACCCAAAAGCAGAACGTGGCAGATGGAAAGAAACCTTGCCAGAGATTTCCCATGAAATCAATATCGTCAATCTGACTTCTGATGAGAAAAACAAAGGCTTACTTGACCCTTATGTAATTATGAAAAATACCAAAGATTCTGAATCACTGGCTATTGATATTTTGACATTCCTTACGGGGATTTCCTCTCGTGATGGGGAACGCTTCCCAATCCTTAGAAAAGCCATTCGTGCAGTAACCAATAGTGAAGTGCGAGGGTTGATGAAAGTGATTGAAGAATTACGGGTTGAGAATACGCCACTAAGTACCAGCATAGCCGACCATATCGAAAGTTTTACAGACTATGACTTTGCCCATCTGCTTTTTAGTGATGGTTATGTAGAGCAGTCTATCAGCCTTGAAAAACAACTGAACATTATACAGGTTGCCGACTTGGTACTTCCTGACAAGGAAACTTCCTTTGAGGAATATACCACAATGGAGTTACTATCGGTAGCAATGCTGATTGTCATTAGTACCTTTGCGTTGGACTTTATCCATACAGACCGAAGTATTTTCAAGATTGTAGACTTAGACGAAGCATGGAGCTTCTTACAGGTGGCACAAGGGAAAACACTATCTATGAAGCTGGTTCGTGCTGGTCGTGCTATGAACGCTGGGGTATATTTCGTGACCCAAAATACAGATGACCTCTTAGATGAAAAACTGAAAAATAACCTCGGCTTAAAATTTGCCTTTCGTTCCACTGACCTTAACGAGATTAAAAAAACCCTTGCCTTTTTTGGTGTAGACCCAGAGGACGAAAACAATCAGAAGCGATTGCGTGATTTGGAAAACGGGCAATGCCTTATCAGTGATTTATATGGTCGTGTCGGTGTGATACAGTTCCACCCTGTATTTGAAGAACTGCTCCATGCCTTTGATACCAGACCACCTGTGCGAAAAGAGGTGTAAATGTGAAACCATCAATATTAAACAGAATAAAATCAAACTGGACGCTGAAACGTCTAGGTAAAGTGGCAATGACAGTGGCTTTCACACTTGTGATTGCCATTTTTCTTTTAGCCATGCTGGGAACGGTGGTTCAAGCTGCGGGCTTGGTAGATGATACGGTCAATGTGGCAAATGAATACAGCCGATACCCACTTGAAAACTATCAACTGGATTTTTATGTGGATAATAGCTGGGGCTGGCTACCGTGGAACTGGTCGGACGGAATTGGAAAACAAGTCATGTATGGACTATATGCCATTACCAATTTTATTTGGACAATCAGTCTTTATGTTTCCAATGCGACGGGTTACTTAGTACAGGAAGCCTATTCCTTAGACTTCATTTCCGCTACAGCAGATTCCATTGGCAAGAATATGCAGACCCTTGCAGGGGTTACGCCTAGTGGACTATCAACAGAGGGTTTCTATGTTGGATTCCTTTTACTCTTGATTTTGGTTCTTGGGGTTTATGTTGCCTATACAGGACTGATAAAGAGAGAAACCACAAAGGCAATTCATGCCCTCATGAATTTTGTGCTGGTTTTTATCCTATCGGCTTCCTTTATTGCCTATGCTCCCGATTATATTAAGAAAATCAATGACTTTTCATCAGACATCAGCAACGCTAGTTTGTCACTGGGTACAAAAATTGTCATGCCCCATTCAGATAGTCAAGGCAAGGACAGTGTGGACTTAATCAGAGATAGCCTGTTTTCCATACAGGTTCAGCAACCGTGGCTACTGCTTCAATACAACAGTTCAGACATTGAAAGTATCGGTATTGACCGTGTGGAAAGCCTGCTCTCCACCAGCCCAGATTCCAACAATGGGGAAGACAGAGAAAAAATTGTTGCGGAAGAAATTGAAGATAGAAGCAATACCAATATGACGATTACAAAGACGATTAACCGTTTAGGTACAGTCTTCTTCCTATTTGTCTTCAATATTGGGATTTCCATATTTGTATTCCTATTAACAGGAATCATGATTTTCTCGCAGGTACTTTTTATCATCTATGCTATGTTTCTGCCTGTGAGCTTTATTTTAAGCATGATTCCATCATTTGATGGTATGTCAAAACGAGCCATAACAAAGCTCTTTAATACCATTTTGACACGAGCTGGAATCACATTGATTATTACGACAGCATTTAGTATTTCAACCATGCTCTATACCTTATCGGCTGGTTATCCGTTCTTTTTGATTGCTTTTCTACAGATTGTGACCTTTGCAGGAATCTACTTTAAGCTGGGCGATTTAATGAGTATGTTTTCTCTACAGAGTAACGATTCTCAAAGTGTGGGAAGTCGTATGATGAGAAAACCTCGTATGCTTATGCACGCTCACATGCACCGTCTACAGCGGAAACTTGGACGCTCCGTGACTGCTTTAGGGGCTGGGTCTGCCATTGCCAGTGCTACGGGTAAAAAAGGACAGTCGGGTTCGGGAAGTTCTGCGAGTACACAAGCAGATCACTCTCGACCAAACGGGCAGGAAAAATCAACACTAGGAAAGCGTATCGGTCAAACCATCGGTACAGTAGCTGATACCAAAGACAGAATGGTAGATACTGCTGGTAATTTGAAAGAACAGGTTAAGGATTTGCCGACCAATGCAAGATATGCAGTATATCAAGGAAAATCTAAAGTGACGGATAATGTCCATGATTTAACCAGAAGTATTTCTCAAACCAAAGCGGATAAAGCCAGTGGACGCAAGAAACAGCAGGAACAAAGACGGAAAACCATTGCGGAGCGTCGCTCTGAAATGGAACAGGTCAAACAGAAAAAACAGCCAGCTTCTTCCGTTCATGAAAGACCAGCCACTAAGCAAGAACAATCTCATGATGGACAGACTTCAAGGCAAACAACTGTACAGGCTTCCTATAGGGAATCTCAACAAGCCAAACAAGAGCGTCCAACAGTTAAGTCCGATTCTTCAAGTTTAAAAACGGAACGTCAAAGTAATACAGTTCAAGAAAGAACGGTTCAAAAGCCAGTAACTTCAACTGCACCAACAGATAGAGCTTCACAACGTTCAATCACAAAAGAACGTCAGTCTACTGTTCAAAGAGTACCACTACAAAATACAAAAAGTAGACCACCAATCAAAACCGCCACCATTAAGAAAGGCAGTAAGAAACCATGAAGCTGAAAACTTTAGTGATTGGTGGTTCTGGATTATTCTTGATGGTCTTCTCACTGCTTCTGTTTGTTGCCATTTTATTTTCAGATGAACAGGACAGCGGAATTTCCAATATTCATTATGGAGGTGTGAATGTTTCCGCAGAAGTGCTGGCTCATAAGCCTATGGTAGAAAAATATGCCAAAGAATATGGCGTTGAAGAATATGTCAACATACTTCTTGCGATTATACAGGTGGAATCGGGCGGTACTGCGGAAGATGTTATGCAGTCCTCGGAATCCCTCGGTCTTCCACCTAATTCATTGAGTACAGAAGAATCCATTAAGCAAGGTGTGAAGTATTTCAGTGAATTATTAGCCAGTAGCGAAAGGCTCAGTGTAGATTTAGAATCGGTTATCCAGTCCTACAATTATGGTGGTGGTTTCTTAGGGTATGTGGCTAATCGTGGAAATAAATATACCTTTGAACTGGCTCAAAGTTTCTCAAAAGAGTATTCAGGTGGCGAAAAAGTGTCTTACCCCAATCCCATAGCCATACCTATCAATGGGGGCTGGCGATACAACTATGGCAATATGTTTTATGTGCAACTGGTAACGCAGTATCTTGTCACAACAGAGTTTGATGATGATACGGTACAAGCCATCATGGACGAAGCACTGAAATATGAGGGCTGGCGATACGTTTACGGTGGAGCTTCCCCGACTACTTCTTTTGATTGTAGCGGACTGACACAATGGACGTATGGAAAAGCTGGAATTAACTTACCACGAACCGCACAACAGCAATATGATGTGACCCAGCATATCCCACTATCGGAAGCACAAGCTGGCGATTTGGTTTTCTTTCATTCTACCTATAACGCTGGCTCTTATATTACTCATGTTGGGATATACCTTGGCAATAACCGTATGTTTCATGCAGGCGACCCAATCGGTTATGCCGACTTAACAAGCCCCTACTGGCAACAGCATTTAGTGGGAGCAGGACGAATCAAACAATGAGAAAGGAAGATTTAATGATGAAATTTAGAAAAAATCAGAATAAAGAAAAACAGATACCAAAGGAAAAGAAACCTCGTGTCTATAAGGTCAATCCTCATAAAAAGGTTGTGATTGCCTTGTGGGTACTTTTAGGGCTTAGTTTCAGCTTTGCGATATTCAAGCACTTTACAGCTATAGATACTCATACTATTCACGAAACAACTATCATAGAAAAGGAATACGTTGATACTCATCATGTAGAAAATTTTGTAGAGAACTTTGCGAAAGTCTACTATTCATGGGAGCAATCCGATAAGTCCATTGATAATCGAATGGAAAGTCTAAAAGGCTATCTGACAGATGAACTTCAAGCTCTCAATGTTGATACAGTACGCAAAGATATTCCTGTATCGTCTTCTGTAAGAGGATTTCAGATCTGGACGGTAGAGCCAACTGGCGACAATGAGTTTAATGTAACCTACAGTGTAGACCAGCTCATTACAGAGGGAGAAAATACAAAGACCGTCCACTCTGCTTATATAGTGAGTGTCTATGTAGATGGTTCTGGAAATATGGTACTGGTTAAGAATCCGACCATTACCAACATACCTAAGAAATCAAGTTATAAACCAAAAGCCATTGAAAGTGAGGGGACGGTTGATTCCATTACAACCAATGAAATCAATGAGTTTTTAACGACGTTCTTCAAGCTCTATCCTACAGCGACAGCCAGTGAACTTTCCTACTATGTGAATGACGGGATATTAAAACCAATCGGAAAAGAGTACATCTTTCAAGAACTGGTAAATCCTATTCACAATCGTAAGGATAATCAAGTCACGGTATCGCTGACAGTGGAGTATATCGACCAGCAGACCAAAGCAACGCAGGTATCTCAATTTGATTTGGTACTTGAAAAGAACGGGAGTAATTGGAAGATTATAGAATAACAAATATTGGTACATTATTACAGCTATTTTGTAATCACGTACTCTCTTTGATAAAAAATTGGAGATTCCTTGACAAATATGCTCTTACGTGCTATTATTTAAGTATCTATTTAAAAGGAGTTAATAAATATGCGGCAAGGTATTCTTAAATAAACTGTCAATTTGATAGTGGGAACAAATAATTGGATGTCCTTTTTTAGGAGGGCTTAGTTTTTTGTACCCAGTTTAAGAATACCTTTATCATGTGATTCTAAAGTATCCGGAGAATATCTGTATGCTTTGTATGCCTATGGTTATGCATAAAAATCCCAGTGATAAAAGTATTTATCACTGGGATTTTTATGCCCTTTTGGGTTTTTGAATGGAGGAAAATCACATGAAAATTATTAATATTGGAGTTTTAGCTCATGTTGATGCAGGAAAAACTACCTTAACAGAAAGCTTATTATATAACAGTGGAGCGATTACAGAATTAGGAAGCGTGGACAAAGGTACAACGAGGACGGATAATACGCTTTTAGAACGTCAGAGAGGAATTACAATTCAGACAGGAATAACCTCTTTTCAGTGGGAAAATACGAAGGTGAACATCATAGACACGCCAGGACATATGGATTTCTTAGCAGAAGTATATCGTTCATTATCAGTTTTAGATGGGGCAATTCTACTGATTTCTGCAAAAGATGGCGTACAAGCACAAACTCGTATATTATTTCATGCACTTAGGAAAATGGGGATTCCCACAATCTTTTTTATCAATAAGATTGACCAAAATGGAATTGATTTATCAACGGTTTATCAGGATATTAAAGAGAAACTTTCTGCCGAAATTGTAATCAAACAGAAGGTAGAACTGTATCCTAATATGTGTGTGACGAACTTTACCGAATCTGAACAATGGGATACGGTAATAGAGGGAAACGATGACCTTTTAGAGAAATATATGTCCGGTAAATCATTAGAAGCATTGGAACTCGAACAAGAGGAAAGCATAAGATTTCAGAATTGTTCTCTGTTCCCTGTTTATCACGGAAGTGCAAAAAGTAATATAGGGATTGATAACCTTATAGAAGTGATTACGAATAAATTTTATTCATCAACACATCGAGGTCAGTCTGAACTTTGCGGAAAAGTTTTCAAAATTGAGTATTCGGAAAAAAGACAGCGTCTTGCATATATACGTCTTTATAGTGGCGTACTGCATTTGCGAGATTCGGTTAGAATATCGGAAAAGGAAAAAATAAAAATTACAGAAATGTATACTTCAATAAATGGTGAATTATGTAAAATCGATAAGGCTTATTCCGGGGAAATTGTTATTTTGCAGAATGAGTTTTTGAAGTTAAATAGTGTTCTTGGAGATACAAAGCTATTGCCACAGAGAGAGAGAATTGAAAATCCCCTCCCTCTGCTGCAAACGACTGTTGAACCGAGCAAACCTCAACAAAGGGAAATGTTACTTGATGCACTTTTAGAAATCTCCGACAGTGACCCGCTTCTGCGATATTATGTGGATTCTGCGACACATGAAATCATACTTTCTTTCTTAGGGAAAGTACAAATGGAAGTGACTTGTGCTCTGCTGCAAGAAAAGTATCATGTGGAGATAGAAATAAAAGAGCCTACAGTCATTTATATGGAAAGACCGTTAAAAAAAGCAGAGTATACCATTCACATCGAAGTTCCACCGAATCCTTTCTGGGCTTCCATTGGTCTATCTGTAGCACAGCTTCCATTAGGGAGCGGAGTACAGTATGAGAGCTCGGTTTCTCTTGGATACTTAAATCAATCGTTTCAAAATGCAGTTATGGAGGGGATACGCTATGGCTGTGAACAAGGATTGTATGGTTGGAATGTGACGGACTGTAAAATCTGTTTTAAGTATGGCTTATACTATAGCCCTGTTAGTACCCCAGCAGATTTTCGGATGCTTGCTCCTATTGTATTGGAACAAGTCTTAAAAAAAGCTGGAACAGAATTGTTAGAGCCATATCTTAGTTTTAAAATTTATGCGCCACAGGAATATCTTTCACGAGCATACAACGATGCTCCTAAATATTGTGCGAACATCGTAGACACTCAATTGAAAAATAATGAGGTCATTATTATTGGAGAAATTCCTGCTCGATGTATTCAAGATTATCGCAATGATTTAACTTTCTTTACAAATGGACGTAGTGTTTGTTTAACAGAGTTAAAAGGGTACCATGTTACTACCGGTGAACCTGTTTGCCAGCCCCGTCGTCCAAATAGTCGGATAGATAAAGTACGATATATGTTCAATAAAATAACTTAGTGTATTTTATGTTGTTATATAAATATGGTTTCTTGTTAAATAAGATGAAATATTTTTTAATAAAGATTTGAATTAAAGTGTAAAGGAGGAGATAGTTATTATAAACTACAAGTGGATATTGTGTCCTGTATGTGGAAATAAAACACGATTAAAGATAAGGGAAGATACTGAATTAAAAAAATTCCCCCTCTATTGTCCGAAATGCAGACAAGAAAATTTAATTGAAATAAAGCAGTTCAAAGTAACTGTGATTACAGAGCCAGACGCAAAGACGCAGAGCCGATAAAATGAGATTAATACAATCTCATTTTATCGGCTCTTTCCGTTATGTATGGATTCTTTTAATTAGTCTTCGATGTTTCTTGCTTCGTTGATACCGCTGGCTAAAGATTCCATTAAGGATAGTTCTTTGTCTGTAAAGCTATCCATGTATTTCTCTATCTGTAATCGTCGGGTGCTTTTTACCAAGTTATTAGCAGGTAAGAAAAATTCATCAACGGAAACATGAAGTAACGATACAAGGTCATAAAGAACTTGTATGCTGGGGTGTTGCCCTTTATTTTCAATATTAGTTAAGTACCGTGGGTCAATTTCAATCAATGCTCCCACTTGTTCACGAGTTAAACCTCGTTTCAATCGAGCTTCTTTAATGGCTAAACCAAAGGCTCTAAAATCATATTTATCTTCTTTTTTACGCATAGTAGACCACCTCTATACATTTTATTGTTCCTACTGAATTAAAAACAGGTATAGAAAAACGTGTTATATGGTTTATAGGTTTATATTTAATAAAAAGCACTACTAAACGCCAATAAAAAAAACCGTTATATGGTAGTGCTATTTACGCTGTTAAAATATTGTATATTACTTCCAAATGGCGGTTTGTTGGAGGTCAACGTCGCCATGAAGTACATCATATACAATAAATTTCCTTACATTGGGTTCTTGTCAAAAAAAGTCGTCTATCTGCAATAGATAAGTACGTCCACCAATGTGGTTTTATAAATCATATAGATAGAATAACAGAAGCATGTAAACAGAGAAATAAATCTGTTTATATGCTTTTTTGGCTATTCAGAACTTTTTTACAAAGTTTATTTATCAGTAATGCAACAAATCCCCCTTTCACATTGGGACTAAGAGTGAAAGGAGATAAACGAGCAAGGCTCACTTCCTTTCCTAGACAGAAAGGGGGTGAGAAACATGAAACCATCTTCTTTTCAGACCACAATAGAAAATCAGTTTGACTATATCTGTAAACGTGCTATGGAAGACGAGCGAAAGAATTATATGCTTTATCTTTCAAGGATTGCAAAGCGTGAGGTGTCCTTTTCGGATGTTGGCGATTATCTTGTTAGCCAGTTTGCGACAACAGATAACTATTCAACTGACTTTCAGATTTTTACACTCAATGGGTTATCAGTAGGCGTTGAAAATGATTTGTTGAGTGAAGCATTACGTGAGTTGCCAGACAAGAAACGTGAAATTCTACTGCTGTTTTACTTTATGGACATGAGCGATTCAGAAATTGCAGACCTGTTGAAATTGAACCGTTCTACTGTCTATCGGCATAGAACCAGTGGACTAGCCTTAATTAAAAAGTTTATGGAGGAATTTGAAGAATGAAAACACAATATCCTATGATTCCCTTTCCTCTCATTGTAAAGGCAACAGATGGCGATACCGAAGCGATTAACCAGATTCTACATCATTACAGAGGGTACATAACGAAGCGTTCCCTACGACTTATGAAAGATGAATATGGCAATCAAAGTATGGTCGTTGATGAAGTCTTACGTGGAAGAATGGAAACCAGACTGATTACAAAGATTTTGTCATTTGAAATTAAGTAATATCCTCTCTCCTTTCGTGGAAGCGTGCTAAACCATTCCACGCTTCCCGAACAGGGAGGTTTGTTATTCCACCAAAGCATATTGAGCTTTCAATGTGTTTTGATAGGCTAACGAGCCATTGTTCTTTGAAAACTGAATAAAAGTAATCGAATACGTTTCGATAAGAAAAGAGCCAACGGAACTAACCGCCATGACCTATCTTATAAAGATAGCGAGCGATTCATGTTAGTGATCCGAGAAGCAATCTTTAGCAGGATTGCCTGCAACGACATTCTTATCGTGATAATGATACTCCCATACAGTCAATAGTCCGAGCGTGATAAAACCGTCGCAGGCAATGAGTATGGCTACATGAGAACCATGCAGGGGTGGAACTCCCGTGAGCTTTGCTAAAGCTGTTCGATTGCTGGTAAAACAACTTTTATGAAATCCAAATAAGTGATTTGGAAAGGAGGATTTTATGAAGCAGACTGACATTCCTATTTGGGAACGTTATACCCTAACCATTGAAGAAGCGTCAAAATATTTTCGTATTGGCGAAAACAAGCTACGACGCTTGGCAGAGGAAAATAAAAATGCAAATTGGCTGATTATGAATGGCAATCGTATTCAGATTAAACGAAAACAATTTGAAAAAATTATAGATACATTGGACGCAATCTAGCGTCGCCAAAGGGTCTTGTATATGATAAAATAGTATTAAGTCGTATCAAGGCTCTTTCCATAAAGGAAAGGAGCAAATGCCATGTCAGAAAAAAGACGTGACAATAAAGGTCGAATCTTAAAGACTGGAGAGAGCCAACGAAAAGACGGAAGATACTTATACAAATATATAGATTCATTTGGAGAACCGCAATTTGTTTACTCGTGGAAACTTGTGGCTACAGACCGAGTACCAGCAGGAAAGCGTGATTGTATCTCACTTAGAGAGAAAATCGCAGAGTTACAGAAAGACATTCATGATGGTATTGATGTTGTAGGAAAGAAAATGACACTCTGCCAGCTTTACGCAAAACAGAACGCTCAAAGACCAAAGGTTAGAAAAAACACTGAAACTGGACGCAAATATCTTATGGATATTTTGAAGAAAGACAAGTTAGGTGTAAGAAGTATTGACAGTATTAAGCCATCAGACGCTAAAGAATGGGCTATTAGAATGAGTGAAAATGGTTATGCTTATCAAACCATCAATAACTACAAACGTTCTTTAAAGGCTTCATTCTATATTGCTATACAAGATGATTGTGTTCGGAAGAATCCATTTGACTTTCAACTGAAAGCAGTTCTTGATGATGATACTGTCCCTAAGACCGTACTAACAGAAGAACAGGAAGAAAAACTGTTAGCCTTTGCAAAAGCTGATAAAACCTACAGCAAAAATTATGATGAAATTCTGATACTCTTAAAAACAGGTCTTCGTATTTCAGAGTTTGGTGGTTTGACACTTCCAGATTTAGATTTTGAGAATCGTCTTGTCAATATAGACCATCAGCTATTGAGAGATACTGAAATTGGGTACTACATTGAAACACCAAAGACCAAAAGTGGCGAACGTCAAGTTCCTATGGTTGAAGAAGCCTATCAAGCATTTAAGCGAGTGTTAGCGAATCGAAAGAATGATAAGCGTGTTGAGATTGATGGATATAGTGATTTCCTCTTTCTTAATAGAAAGAACTATCCAAAAGTGGCAAGTGATTACAACGGCATGATGAAAGGTCTTGTTAAGAAATACAATAAGTATAACGAGGATAAATTGCCACACATCACTCCACATAGTTTGCGACATACATTCTGTACCAACTATGCAAATGCAGGAATGAATCCAAAGGCATTACAGTACATTATGGGACATGCTAATATAGCCATGACGCTGAACTATTACGCACATGCAACATTCGATTCTGCAATGGCAGAAATGAAACGCTTGAATAAAGAGAAGCAACAGGAGCGTCTTGTTGCTTAGTAGTACAAATGAATTTACTACTTATTTACCACTTCTGACAGCTAAGACATGAGGAAATATGCAAAGAAACGTGAAGTATCTTCCTACAGTAAAAATACTCGAAAGCACATAGAATAAGGCTTTACGAGCATTTAAGAAAATATAAAAAGATAATTAGAAATTTATACTTTGTTTATTTGAAAAAACAGTAAGAAAGCGTAAAAAATCAATTCCTGTACTAGCGTGTAATTGAAATTTTTTAGTTTTGGCGTTAGAACTGTTTCCTCAGTCCTAGCCCCTTCTCTTTTTGATAAGTATGCTTGGCGGAAAGTAGTTTGTAAATGATTCTGAGAATCTTATGAGCATAAGCAATGACGGCCTTCATCTTGCTTACTCTTTGGGAAATTCTATTATAAAAAAAAGAAAAAGCTGGATCCTTGGAATGTGCTGCAATTAATCCCGACATGGTCAAAGCCTGTTTTATTTAGCGATTTCCTTGCGTGATGTGTGAGGATTTTTTAATGCCAGCACTATAGGCTAAACATCTTTTTCTGTCATGAGTTAGCAGGCTCTGCCTGCTTAGAGTTTTACATATGCTACTATCTTAGTTATAGCTAACTTAAATTCTCATTTATTAAGTATACCTAAGTTTTATGTTTAAATTTTGTATAGAATAGTTGTATCACTTAACAAAGCTATGTTTACGCTTTCAATCAAGCCTCATTTATGATACTATTATGGTAATAGAAAAAATTCTTAGTTCGCTAAAAACCTTTATTCGAGATCCAGAGGAAATAGAAATTTTATCCATTAAAAATACGTTTCATAAGTTACTTACTTAATATTAATAGAATTCCAATTTGTATAATTAAATCAAAGATGACACTGGAATCAGGAGGATTTATTATGGTTAATAATGTAGCTGTTAAAGTCTCAAACCTTTCAAAAGAATTTTTGTTAGGGCAAGACAAAACTGTCTCTATTTTGAAAGATGTTTCTTTATCTGTCAATTACGGGGAATTTGTATCAATACTTGGTGTCAGTGGTTCTGGAAAGTCTACTTTGCTAAGTTGCTTATCAAGTTTATCTGAACCAACAAGTGGCGAAGTTGTTATCAATGGTATAAATCCATATACCTTAAAAGAAGGGAAGCTTGCTAAATTTAGAAGGCAAGATATTGCAATTATTTTTCAAAACTATAATCTGGTACCCGCTCTACCTGTACTAGAAAATGTTACACTTCCTCTGAGACTCTCAGGAAAGAGTGTTGATAGAAATAAAGTAAAAAAAATGTTGGATAGTTTGAATTTTAAAGCAGAACTATCATCATTAGTTGCTACCTTATCAGGTGGAGAACAGCAAAAAGTGGCTATTACTCGTGCAATAATAGCTGATAGTAAAATTATTTTTGCTGATGAGCCAACAGGAGCTCTGGACAGCGTCTCAAGAAAACTTATTTTTGAAACACTTCGTAATTTAGCGAGTCAAGGAAAATGTGTTCTTATGGTCACTCATGATATTGAGTTGGCTTCAAAAACTGACAGAGCACTCATTTTAAAAGACGGAAAAATATCTCGACAAATTATTAAACCTTCAGCTGATGAGCTCTATCAAGCACTTGAAAGTAGTAAAGATTAATTTGAGGAGGATTTATTATGCTAAAATTAATCATTTACCAATTTCAGTACTCAAAAAGACAATGGTTAGGAACAATACCATTACTATTTGTATCTAGCCTGATTGTTGGAACATCTTTATTTGGTATTGCTAGTGCAATAAAGACTGCTAATATTAACGCTTCACAACTTTTTCAAATGCTAATAGTTTTTGGCGGGACTACTCTATTTTTCCTTATTTCAAATAATATAAGACTGCTAATAGATATCTTTAAAAAGGATTACCAATTATGGGCTACCCTAGGCGCAAGCAGAACTCAGCTATCTTTATTAGTATCTGGACAGTTTTATTTAATGGCAGTGATTGTTAGTAGTATTGGTACAATACTTTCATTTATCATGGCAGATAGTTACTACAAATTTTTACAAAATTTATTAGGAAGAGATGAGTTACCTGATTTAGTTATTACAGCCAACATTCAATCAATTTTATTGAGTGTTTTCATAGTCCCAACAATTGTCGGGATAGGGGCTTACTTTTATTCAAGTCGTATACTTAAAATATCATCAATATTAAAACCAAAAAAGAAAAAAAGAAAAGTTACAGTAACTGGTTTTATTAACATCTCTGTTCGTTTAATCCTATGGTTACTATGTATAGGTTTGATTGTTTCAGCAAGTTTTAGTAGAAACAAAGAAATAATTTCAACACAGTCAAGCATAATATTATTTTTATTAATTATTCACATCCTTATTATTCAATCACTATCTCCATCAATTCAAGTGTTTCTAATAAAACTTTTAATGAGGATATTTCCAACTGAAAATTATGTAATTAATACAGGCTTTTGGAATCTACTATCCAATCCTAGTTATTTGAAAAGTATACAAACTTCAATGAGCATGGGAGTAACTCTCATTTCTGGGTTTATTCTTTACACCCAAAATATGTATTCATTCATGAATACAGCAAACGGTGTACTCGAAGCAAGAGCTTCCTTTATTGCTTATCTGTCTGCTCCAATTATTCTGATTATTACTAGTTCTATTTCTCTTACAATTTTATCTTCTAATAAAGATATTGAAGACATTAAACAGTTAAAGACACTGGGAGTGTCAAGATCACAATTTTTTAAAATACGTATAGGCGAGGCAATAATACATTCGGTGTTAATTTTATTAGTATCAGTAGTTTTCAATTTAATTATTTTAATTTTAGTTAGCTTTATTGGCCAACTTTTAGGCAGTAGTTTAATAGACATATCAGGTTTCTGGCAACCGAGTCTTATAGTTATTTCTTTGTTAGTTATTTTTTATAGTATTACAAAGGGATTTTATATATTTAGAGATAGATAAATTGGATTAGTTACTGATTCAAAAGAATACAAACACGTTTCAATCATGACTTCCATTATAAAAACCTCCTGTTAACTATTTGAACAATAGAACAAGAGGCTACTAGTAAGATATTTTCATGCTCAAGGCATATTCGAGTCATCTCATGACTCTTGTTCAACCAGTTTGACATACAGGCTAGGAAAAGCCCTATTAAAGATCACGTATTGGTATTGTTCACCTTTATTATAGGCTAAACATCTTTTTCTGTCATGAGTTAGCAGGCTCTGCCTGCTTAGAGTTTTACATGTAATCTATTTTAATAGTAATGTTTTATCATTTTTAAGAGAACGCAGTTTTAGCTCGTTCTCTTTTTTGTTGTGATACTTCTTTCAAGGAATATTTGGTAGGATTGGAGTGAAAAAAGATTAACTAGGAAAGAAGGAAGTATATGGAAGCCATTTATCAACGTGATTCGGATCAAGATGGACTAACTGATGCTCAAGAATTGGCGCTAGGAACCAATCCTCTTAGCGCAGATTCTGATGGTGATGGACGTTCAGATTTAGTGGAAATAGAAGAAGGAACCAATCCCTTAGAAAAGGATTTACAAGACATAGACCAAACAAGTATCACTGAACCGTCCTCAGTATTTATGGAAATGAAACAAGAGATTTCAGATATGATGGAGAGTCACTACAAGGAATTTATACAGGCTCTGATTAGTATTGAAACAGGGATTGAAAACCAACAAGACCTAGAAGACTTATATACTTACTACATGAGAACGGATGCCGTTTCTCTTTTATCTAGTGATTTAGAAATCAGTCCTCAAGAGGTTGAAATGGAGATAGAGTTGTAGGGGAATCATGTGATTCTCCTATTTTCGTATAGATGAAAGGAGCGAGTATGGAAGTAATACAATTATTGGCTATGTTTCGTGGAACAATTCCAAAAGATAGAGAGAAAATGGACCTATTTCTTCGTTATCAAGCGCAACATTTTGATGAGAAATGGCAGGATTTGGTAGAGAGTTTTTTGACTGAAGAGGGCAAAATAGAAGAGATACCTCATGTCTATTCGTTTCATCAAGATATTATTTCTTTCCTAGAGGACAGTTCTGAAAATAATGACCAAGATTTAGAAAGTTATACAAGAAATTTTGGACAAGCAGGTCTAAGTAAATTATCTCAATTAAGTAGTTGGGAGAAATACTTGGTGCAAGAAGTCGCAATCTATAACCTTTCCACTCGATTTTACATCCAATCTGAAAAAGAGAAGTTAGAACCATTAAGTGAGCTTGTATTTCATCAGAATCAGGATGTCAATTTAGTCAATGTCTATCGAGTTGCGAATAATCTATCTGACCGTATTAGTAGAGATATAGAGGAATTTCTTCTAATGGTTGACTCAAAAGAGCTTAAAAAGAAGTTCTTGAGATTCATTTTGAAGAAAAAGAGGGAGATGTTCTAGCCTATTTGGGTTCAGAATTGATGGCTACTTTAGATACCGTTACGGATCTTGTCCAACATGAAGAAAACTACACACAACTCCCACTGACACAAAAGCTGAAGATTATTACTCATTTTGATGAAGTAAAGGCTATAAGAGAAAAGTCTAATCAAGTAGAGGAAGTTTTATCTCCTTCAAGTGATATTGAACAGGAAACGGAAGAAACGAACTCTTTTTCTAATGTCGATAAAATTGTAGAAGAAGCTTTGAGGGAATATCCAATCGGTTCACAAGTAAGTTATAAAGGACAAGTATTTCAATTGGTTTCGATTGAAAATGCACAGTTAAATGACTTAATTCGCCTAGAGCTATTAAATGATTCCAAGCAGTTATTTGAAGAGAATCCTATCTTATACTTGAACAGTTTGGAAGAGATTGAACAAGTATTGTCTCGTGTAGAACTTGAGAAAGAAGATTCAGAGATTGAGATTGATTCATCAAGTGAAAGTCAGGAAATAGATTTGTTTTCCTACCTGGAAGAAGAAAATGAAAAGGATAAGGAAACAGAAACGCTTATTGTAGGCATAGAAGAGACGGATGTCCCTGTTCAAGATTTTGTTTTTCCAGATGATTTAGAGGACTTTTATCCTAAGACAAATCGAGAAAAGATTGAAACGAATATCGCCGCAATTGATCTTGTTAAAAGATTAGAAAAAGAGGGACGACAAGCAAGTCCAGAAGAACAAGAGCTACTAGCTAAGTATGTCGGCTGGGGCGGTCTTGCCAATGAATTTTTCGATGAACTCAATCCAAAGTATGAAACAGAACGTTTAACTCTTAAGAGTTTAGTAAGTAAATCAGAATACTCCACTATGAAACAAAGTTCTCTCACAGCCTATTATACAGACCCAATGATTATTCGCCAGATTTGGCAAAAGTTACTGGATGATGGTTTTGAGGGAGGAAGGATATTAGATCCTTCTATGGGGACTGGGAACTTCTTTGCGGCTATTCCTAGAAGTATACGAGAGAAATCAGAACTCTATGGGGTTGAATTAGACAGTGTGACAGGCGCAATCGCAAAACAACTCCATCCAAATGTCCATATTGAAGTGCGAGGATTTGAAGAAGTTCCCTATCAAAATAATAGTTTTGATTTAGTCTTAACGAATGTTCCATTTGGAAATTTTCGGATTGCTGATAAAAACTATGATAAACCTTATATGATTCACGACTACTTTGTCAAACACTCACTTGATTTAGTAAGAGACGGAGGACAAGTGTCGATTATCTCATCTATCGGGACAATGGATAAGCGGACAGATAATGTCTTACAAGAGATTAAAACCAACACTCATTTTTTAGGGGGAGTCCGTTTGCCGGATACGGCTTTTAAAAGCATTGCAGGTACTCGAGTGACCACAGATCTCCTCTTCTTTCAAAAGGATCAAGCAAAGAATCTTAATGAGGAGGAACTTGTCTTTAGTGGCTCTATTCCCTTTGAGGAGGATAAGCGTGTCTGGATCAATCCCTATTTTGATGGGAAACACAATATACAAGTTTTGGGTCAATATGAGGTACGAAATTTTAATGGAGGAACCCTCAATGTTAAGGGGGTATCAGAAACATTATCTACTGACATAATGAAAGCATTAGAGAATGTGGGAGCACCTAAACAAATTGACAATTCTTTGAAAGTACCTGTTTTTATCCAAGAAGAAGTGGATAATTCTATCCCAAGTCGTATACGTGAGGACATAGCGCTCTATTCTTTTGGATATGAGGGAAATCAAATTTATTACCGAGATACGCATGGCATTCGGAAAAGTTCAAAAGTAGACGAAATTAGTTATTATGTAGATGAGAAGGGAGATTTTAAAGCTTGGGACAGTTCTTTGTCTGAACATAAAATAGACCGATTCGTGCAACTTCATTTGACAGATGAGGAAGCACTAGATGTTTACAAGTCAGAAGAAGCGAGTAAAAGAGGGAAATATAAGGGACTGTTCAAAAAAACTGTATTTTATGAAAGCCCCTTATCGGATAAGGACATTGGTCGCATTAAGGGAATGGTTGATTTGAGAGAGACCTATCAATCCTTAATTGAAATTCAACGTCATCAAGATTATAGTCGGGCTGATTTTCAGGAATTGCTTAGTAAACTCAATCGTGAATATGACCGTTTTGTAAGTCAATTTGGATACTTGAATGCTTCCGTTAATCGGAACTTATTTGATAGTGACGATAAGTATTCTTTACTAGCAAGTTTAGAAGATGAATACATCGATTCTAAAGATCAGAAAGTAAAATATAAAAAATCTTTAGCCTTTGAGAAAGCATTGGTTAGGCCAGAGAGAGTGATCGCAAGAGTCTCAACGGCTCTAGATGCCTTAAACTCTAGTTTATCGGATGGTAGAGGGGTTGATTTAGACTATATGGTATCAATTTATCCCGAACATAGCCAAGCTGCTATTTTAGATGAGTTAGGTGACCAGATTTTAATGGATCCAGAAAGCTATTTAAGAGGAGAAAGAAAATATCTTTCTAAGAACCAGTTTTTATCAGGAGACATTCTCAACAAGATAGAAGTAGTTCAACTATTAGTAGAGGAAAACAACCAAGAATATGATTGGAACCATGCTTTAGATTTGTTAGAATCTGTTCGCCCTCCACGGATTCATCTGGCAGATATTGAGTTTAAAATAGGGTCACGTTGGATTCCTCAATCCGTTTATGGTAAATTTGCTTTTGAATGTTTTACCAATCGTGAATTTGAATTGTCTTCGCCAGATGTTGAACAAGTCATTGAAGTGAATCCTGTCGATGGCCAGGTTCATTTAAGGACATCATTTGCTTATCGCTATCCAAGTGCCAAAGATAGTAGTCTTGGAGTCAGTGGGTCACGTTATGATACAGGAAGAAAGATTTTTGAGAATTTACTTAATTCGAACCAACCGACGATTACCATGACTGTTACGGAAGGAGAAAAGAAAAAGACTATCACAGATTTGGAAAAAACCTCTGTTCTAAGAGCAAAAGAGCAGCATTTACAAGAGCTATTTCAAGAATTTGTCTCACGGTATCCCGAAGTCCAACAAGTCATTGAGGAAAGCTATAATAGTCTTTATAATCGAACGGTTAGTCGAGAGTATGACGGTAGCCATCTAGTCATTGATGGCTTGGCACAAAACATCAGTCTTCGTCCTCACCAAGAGAATGCCATTCAAAGAATCGTAGAAGAAAAAAGAGCCTTATTAGCTCATGAGGTAGGTTCAGGAAAGACCTTGACCATGCTTGGTGCTGGGTTTAAATTAAAGGAGTTAGGGATGGTTCATAAGCCCTTATATGTAGTGCCCTCTAGTTTGTCTGCTCAATTTGGCCAAGAAATTATGAAATTTTTCCCTACTAAAAAAGTCTTTGTGACCACTAAGAAAGATTTTGTGAAGGCGAGAAGAAAACAATTTGTTTCTCGTATTATTACAGGAGATTACGATGCCATTGTCATTGGGGATTCTCAATTTGAAAAAATCCCTGTCAGTAAGGAAATACAGATGAATTATATCGAGGATAAACTCAATGAACTACGAGAGATTAAAACACATTCTGAAAATAAGTACACCGTTAAAGAAGCAGAGCAATCAATAAGTGGTCTTGAGAGACAATTGGAAGAACTCCAACGCTTTAATCGTGATAGTTTTATTGATTTTGAGAACTTAGGAATTGATTTTCTCTTTGTGGATGAAGCACATCACTTTAAAAATATACGTCCAATTACTGGACTTGGAAATGTAGCAGGGATTACCAATACAACGTCTAAGAAGAACGTGGATATGGAAATGAAGGTTCGACAGATTCAGGAAGAACATGATTTTAAAAATATTGTCTTTGCGACAGGAACACCTGTTTCAAATTCAATTAGTGAGCTGTATACTATGATGAACTACATTCAACCGGATATCTTAAAACGCTATCAAGTTGATTATTTTGACTCTTGGGTAGGTGCTTTTGGAGAAATTCAAAACTCTATGGAATTAGCTCCTACAGGGGATAAGTACCAGCCTAAGAAACGATTTAAAAAGTTTGTCAATCTACCTGAGTTGATGAAAATCTATAAAGAAACAGCCGACATTCAAACACAAGATATGTTGGATTTACCTGTTCCAGAAGCTCGTATTATACCTATTGAGAGTGAGTTAACTGAAAACCAGAAACTCTATTTAGAAGAATTAGTTATGAGGTCAGATGCGGTTAAATGTGGAACAGTTGATCCAAGCCAGGATAACATGTTAAAAATTACGGGTGAGGCACGAAAATTAGCTATTGATATGCGTTTATTGGACTCTAGTTATAGTCTAGCAGACAATCATAAACTGCTTCAGGTAGTGGATAATGTTGAGAGAATTTATCGAGAAGGAATGGAAAATAAGGCTACTCAGATGATTTTTTCAGATATTGGCACACCTAAGAAAAAGGACAATGGCTTTGATGTTTATTCTGAGATTAAGGCATTATTAGTTGATAGAGGAATCCCTAGTAAAGAAATTGCCTTTGTACATGATGCCAATAGTGATGAAAAGAAGAATAGTTTGTCTCGAAAGGTCAATGCAGGAGAGGTGCGGATTCTCCTTGCTTCAACTGAAAAAGGAGGAACAGGTTTAAATGTTCAGAGCAAGATGAAAGCAGTTCATCACCTGGATGTACCGTGGAGACCAAGTGACATTCAGCAACGTAATGGACGTATTATCCGACAGGGAAATGAAAACAAGGAAGTGGATATTTACCACTACATTACCAAAGGTTCATTTGATAATTATCTATGGGCAACTCAGGAGAACAAACTCCGTTATATTAAGCAGATTATGACTTCTAAGGAGCCGATTCGTGCTGCGGAAGACATTGATGAGCAGACCATGACAGCTTCTGATTTTAAGGCACTAGCAACAGGTAATCCTTATCTCAAATATAAGATGGAATTGGAGAATGATCTAACCCTATTAGAAAACCAAAGACGCGCATTTCAACGCAGCAAGGATCACTATCGTCATACAATCTCTTACTGTGAAGAAAATATACCCATTCTTGAGAAACGATTAAGCAAGTATGAAGGCGACATTCAACAGTCTGAAATATCGAAAGACCAGGCATTTTCTATGACAGTAGGAAAGCAAGTTTTTGAGCAGCGAGCTGAAGCAGGGGAAGCCCTACACCGTCTTATCCGTCATAATCAAGCTGACAGCAAAGAATTTCGTACCCTAGCAAGCTATCGAGGATTTGACATTAAAATGCTTAGTCTTCCAACCAATCAACCTCTTCCTGAAACCTTCTCTGTTAAGATTGTAGGAGAAAATCAGTATTCTGTCAGTTTAGATTTGTATTCTCCTTTGGGGACAATTCAAAGGATTCAGCATACGATTGATTACATCAAGGAGGACCAAGTAAAAACACAGAACTTATTGGATGAATTAAAGGATAAATGGACTACTGCTAAGGTAGAAATTGAGAAAAATTTTCCAAAGGAAGAGGAGTATCAAACTAAAAAGGCCGAATACGATGTACTCGCACCATTGATTGAAACAGAAACGGATTTAGATATTATTGATCAGGCATTAAGGCAATTCCACGAAAAAGGAAAAGAAAAGCAGGAACAACTTTCTTTTGAATTGGATTAAAAAATAGATACAAATAGCGGACAAGAAAAGAAAAGCGCGGTAGAATAAAGATAGAAAGAAACGAGGTAATAATTATGATGGAAGATACCTATTATCAATTAGAAGAGGCCTTGGTACAGGGATTTCAAACGCCTGAAGAATACCAAGCCTACAAGGAACTAAAGGAACATTATGAGGAAGTGACGGGGGACTACAGTTTTTCTAAACGAGAACTCACTAGTCAATTGGAAATCGCTCTTCAAAATCATCGAGGTTTGGACTTTGAAGAACATGAAAAAGAGGAGTATTTGGACTTAGTTCAAAAATTAGAAGAGTTTGATTCCTCTCTTGCCACCCATTATTGTCAATTGATTGACTAGAAAGGAGAAAGTCATGAATGATTTACTCCTTATCCCAGTAATTTTTTTTGCAGTAGGAGGAATTCTCATTCTTTTATGGAGACTCTTTCTTATTGCCAGTGGACTTTTCCTGATTGGTTTTGTCAGTTTTCTTATTTTCATAGAGGTCTATGGAATTTATCTGTTCTTTACTGAACCGACCCTTTATATAGAAGATTTATCCCAGAATGGTCTGATCAGTTTTACAGGATTTTATGTGGTATTTAATCTAGCCTTGCTTGTATGTGGTGTTTTGAAAATCATTAGTTGGACAAGAAGATTAAAAAGTAGCTGAGCAAGAGATTGTTCAGCTACTTTTTAATTGGGCACTATAAAAATTTTTCTCGAAAATAAGAAACTTGCACGATTTACTCATTACTTAGCCAATACTAGAGTTTATACTAGTTACTGTAAAGATGATCATCTAAAAGAAGGAAGGAGGTAACCTTATGTCTAAAAATACAAGTCGTCCAGAGATTGATTCTCTAAGTTTCGAGGTTGAAAACCAAGAACTTTCCGGTAAATCAGGTTCTGGTTGGTTTACAGCTGTTCAACTTACATTGGCGGGACGTTGTGGACGCTGGTTCACAGGCTCTTTCGAATGCACAACGAACAATGTGAAATGCGGATAGCCTAGATTTCGATACTCATCAATTTGAAAATGAAATTTTAAGTTAATATAACTTTGTAGAAATTAAACTGTTTTTAATGATTCTTTTACTTAAATTTTCATTTTCTTTGGAGAGTATAGAAATAGGTTTAAACCATAGTGAGTAGGAGTAGAAGAAAATGAGAAAAAATAACAATCATAAAGAAATTGATACACTTGATTTTGAAGTAAAAAACCAAGAGCTTTCTGGTAAATCAGGTTCTGGTTGGTTTACAGGATCTTATGAATGTACATCAAATAATGTGAAGTGTGGCTAGTTTTTCTCACTACTAAAAAGTTTGATGTAGATTTGTTTCTATAGGATTCATTTTTCAATTTGAAACTTGTTATAGTCCTTTGGTTTGAGAGTAGACTGAAGGACTATATACAAGGTTTACGGAAAATATAAACGGAACGAAAGAAATTTACGGAGTAAAATCATGAAAAGTAAAAAAGTAAATACTGAGATTGATACGCTTGAATTTGAAATTGACAATCAGGAACTCAATGGCACCTCAGGATCTGGCTGGTGGTACACAGCTTTTAAAATGACACTAGCAGGTCGCTGTGGATTGTGTTTCACCTGTTCCTATGAGTGTACGACAAATAATGTTCGTTGTTAGATAAAACAAAAGGAAAATTCTAGTATTTTATTACAAAACATTGACAACACTTTGATTTAGTGTTATATTTACAAGGAGAAATACAAATGAAACAAGACAACTTTGAGATTGATTCTTTGGATTATGAAATTAATAGTCAAGAGTTGAATGGTAAATCTGCTGCAGGGTGGCGTACGGCTGTTAGATTAACAGTACAGGGTCGCTGTGGTTGGTGGTTTACATATTCTTATGAATGTACTTCGCCAAACGTGCGCTGTGGATAAAACCACCTCCATTCTTTGAGAGGAGGATAAAATGGAAGGAATTATTGGAACACTAGGCTTCTATGCACCTGTACTGGTCTTAGGAGTTATTGTCATAGGGATTGTTTACTTTATGAAAAAAAGAAACAATCGAAAATAATCAATATCGACCGATACCTAAAAAAGTATCGGCTTTTTTTATAGCGTAAATATATTGCACAAAATACTCATGGCAAACCTTGAAAGAAACCGTATAATGAGAGTGTAAAAAAGAAACGGAGGAATGAAATGATGAAACAGCTTATTGTGACAGGATTAACGAAAATATTTGGTCAAGGGGATAATATCGTTCATGCTTTATTAGATGTGAACTTGTCCGTTGAAAAAGGTGAATTTCTGGCAATTATGGGGGCTAGTGGTAGTGGAAAAACAACACTTCTCAACTGTATTTCAACGATTGATAAGCCAACATCAGGTGAGATTCGATTTGAAGATTTTGACATCATCCATGCCAAGGAAAATGAACTAGCTGACTATCGTGCTAAAAACATTTCCTATATTTTCCAAGCTTACAACTTGGTGGAAACCTTGACGGTCTATGAAAATATCGTTCTACCTCTTCAAATTCAGGGGAAAAATATCAAAAAACATCAGGATAAGATTGAGGAAATTTTGGATAAGTTGGCCATCCAAAACTTAAAAGATAAGTTTCCTAATCAGTTATCAGGTGGTCAGCGACAACGTGTGGCAACTGCTAGAGCCTTGATTGATGATTCTAAACTGATTATCGCAGATGAGCCGACAGGAGCCTTGGACTCTGCCAATTCTGAAAAACTGATGGCACTTTTGCAGGAAATCAATAAAAGTTTTGGTATTACCATTTTACTGGTTACGCATGACCCTGCCGCAGCCAAGTACTCTTCACGGATGGTGCTACTTAGCGATGGAAAGATTATGGATGATTTGGAACGTAACAGCTTATCTAATGAACAGTATTTGCAAGAGATATACAGCCGTGCCAGATAGGAGGAGGAGAGTATGTATCCAAAATTGATTTTACGAAATGTATTTCGAAATTTACAGACCTATACCATCTATTTTTTCAGTCTGACCTTGATTTATAGCTTGCTCTACGCTTTTAATGCTTTACCAAGCCATCCAGTGATGCAAAGTTTATCAGGAGCAAAGGAAATGTTAACGACGGTGATGAGCCAGTACATGGGCTTGCTTTCCTATCTGATTCTATCGGCGATTGCCTTTCTCGTCGTTTATTCCACAAACTTTGTCCTGGGACGGCGCAAGAAAGAGCTGGGACTTTATGCAACGTTGGGAATGAAGAAGAAGCAGATTATCCGTACCCTGTTCTTTGAAACCATGCTGGTCAATATCTTTTCCTTGATTCTAGGTTTCTTGCTTGGAGTGATCTTACTGGTCATTCTAGCTAAGATTGCATCTGAGTTTTTTATGGCCAATTACTTTGGTAGTCTGCTTTTCTTTGATAGCAAGTCTGTCATCTTACTAGTTTATTCCTATTTGGTAACCAGTTTTATTGTTGGTGTCATGGACATTCTTACCTTTAGAAAGCAAAATATCATTGCACTCATTCAAGAAAATGGGGTCAAGAAATCTGTCTTGGCAAAAGGCAAGCCAGCTCTTCAAGCACTTCTCTTTATTCTTTCGACAGCTGTTATCGGTTTTGGTGCTCTCTATTTTTCAGACTATCACCATCTATCACTCTTGAAAAGTTGGGGTATCTTACTGGTATCTGTCTTCGTGATTTTTGTGATTTTATTTTACAATACCTTGAGCCATTTTATCTTGGTTTCTCTTAGAAAACTGCCTCAAACCTACTATAACAAACTAAACAGTTTTAAAATTCGTCAATTTTCAAAACAAGCTGATAGTAATTCGGTCACGTTGGCTGTCTTATCCTTGACCTTGACACTGGCTCTCAGCTTACTAGTTTTTAGTGGTAGTGCCTATACGACTATGAACCGAGAGCTGAACAAATACTCACCTTATGACGTATCTGTCAATCTTTATCGTGGTCAAGAGTTCCAGTTTTCTCAGGAATCTGTCAAAGACAGATTGAAAGCAGATGGATTTGACTTTAACCTCATCAAAGAGGAGTACAGCTATCCTATCTATTCTAGTGATTTAACCTATAAAGATTTGATTGATACTAGCAATCTTTGGGCGCATGATAAGGAACTTCCTGAATCAAAAGTACCGATTTTAGGAATTTCTGCCTACAACCATCTCCGCAAACTGCAAGGGAAAAAAGCGGTTGACTTGGCAGATAACCAATTTCTGGTCAATGCTAACTATAAAGGAACTGCCAAGCAGATTCAGGACTTTCTATTAACGACAAAAACCCTCATGATTAACGGTTATTCTCTTAATCTTGCGTCTTCAAAGCCACTTGAAACAGTTTACTTTTTATCGTCAGTGGGTACAAATGACACAGGAACCTTAATTGTACCAGATACGGTAGTAGTTGGATTGATGGAAGACCACACGACCTATGTTGCCAATTTCAAAGAAAATATTGACAAACGGAAAGTAGAAACATTCTTAAGTCAGTGGATTGAAAAATACTACTTCACTCGTGATGGAGCAGAGTTGAATCCGTTCACCTATCAAACGAAAGGAAGAATTTTTGAGATTTATCTTGGATTTATGGGCGTCATCGTCTTTGTCATGATTTTTGTCAGTGTTATTTTTATCATTATTTCCCTCAGTATCTTGTCACTTCAAACTTCTACAAGTTCTTTGGATAGTGTCAATGATTATCAAATCTTATACCTTCTTGGGAATAAGAGAAAGCAAAATCGCTCTATTCTTTTGCAACAGATTCTAAGTTATTTCTTGGTTCCGCTGGTTATCGCAGGTCCGCTAGCACTTGCCTTGAGTACAGCTCTTTTGGGCTATTTTGAGAATTTCGCTAATACCAGCATTTCTATTGATATCACCTATCTGGGAGTAGCGGTTTTACTCTTTGTCCTTTACCTGCTAGTGACTTACAGAGTAAGTTGGCAAATTATTGAAAATTAAGTCAAATACCAGAGTTGCCTATCCGACAATTCTGGTATTGTGTTATAATGATATTAAAGTAGTTCAGGAAGTGGATACATATGAAACAGTTTGTCAAATTGATCTCGAAAAACTCACTTTTATTGTGGTGGTTGACGATTTTTAATCATCTAACTTTGATGATTTATATTTATTATAGGATTCCTCTGGACTTTTCGACAGATTTTTCCTTACAGATGGTTTTATTGCTGATTATTGCTTTAATTGCATTTAGTTATATTTGTAATATTGTGACCTTTCGTTATAGTGAGTTGAAACTCTGGCTGCTCCTGATGATGTTTCTCATTAGCTGGCAATCCATATTTAATCAAGGAGTTACGAGCACCCTGTTGCACTTTTTTGATATTCTTCATCCGCTCAACTATTTTTTATTGGTGTATAGTTCTCTGTCTATTCTCTTTCTGGGTGAGAAAATAGGAGAAGAACTGTTGAGTGTGTCCTTTGTGTTGACACTAATCACCGTTAGTTCGTATCTGTTAAGTCCTTCAATTTTTCTCTTTCTGTCCTTGTTTGCGTCTTTCTTTTTAAACCTTGTTCCCTTGATTTTATTTATTTTATATCATGAAGAGTTGAAAAGTAAACTCAAGTATCAGAGACGAAATTTGTGGATATTAGCTTTAATATTGCCTCTTTCTTATTTCTTTTTGTATATCAATACGACGGGCTCAGGAGTGATGAACCTAGTCTGGTATTTGGAAATTCTTGGTATCTTAGCTTTTTTACACTTCAAAACGATTGTCAGCTCTCTTCAAAAAAAGGTATCAGAGTTGAAATTGTCCTATATAAAAGCTTTTTCACGCTTGTTTTTACTGGTTATGTTTTTGTTAGTAGGCATTTTCATCATCTTTCGTTTAGACTTAAACACGAGCTTTTTGGTCTTGAATATCATGTTACTATTGTTCGGGATTTGTTCGGAAGAATTGATTCGGCTCTTTCGTTCTGCTGAAATGCTAGATTCTAGGGATTATGTTAAAGTTCTCTTTTTAAAGCGTAACCGTATGGTGAAAAATCTGCTGGCAAATGAAGACACAGAACAACAGTTCTCGGAATTTCTTCACAATGAAATCCTGCAAAATGTGATGGCAATAAAAAATTTCAATAAATATAGTAGTAATCAAGCTTTTGGTGAACAGATCAATCTGGTGACAGAGGAGTTGGTTCAGCGGATTCGCGAGCGGATGGATTATTATCAGCCAATGATAGAAACAGACGAGCAGTTAGACATCCAGTATCAAGGGCTGATTAATCGGATTGTCAAGCGCTATCACGCAGAAAATGAAGTTGTCACACAGTTTCCTGTCCACTTTAGGCTTTTATCTCCTTACGATAAAATTGCCTATCGTCTGGTTGAGGAACTGACGACCAATGCCGTTAAGTACGCTAGTGGTGGAACGATTTCTTTGAAGATTGATGTGCATGATGACGCTATTTTTATAATTTCTGAAAATGACTGCCTTCAAATAGAAAAATCCTTAGGTTATGGCTTGAAAAATATGTCTAATAAAATTAGTGTTTTAGGTGGTCAGATGCAGATTTTTGAAAATAATAAGAGATTTCGTGTAGAAATTACTCTCCCGATTGATAAGGAGTTGTGTTATGAAAATTTTGTTAATTGATGATCATAAATTATTTAGCCAAAGTATCAAGATGATTTTAGAGTTATCGGAAAACATTAAAAAGGTCCAGTTAGTGGATAATTTTTCGACTATTTCGGAGATTGTTTTTAATGACTACGACATTATTTTGATTGACATCAACCTAACGAGTCTGTATCAAGATGATGGGCTGACCTTGGCACAAGAGATTATCGACAATGGTTGTTCTAGTAAGGTTGTGATTTTGACAGGTTACAGTAAAAAAATGTATGAATACCGAGCTAAAGTTATGGGGGCTTATGGCTTTCTGGATAAAAGCATGAACCCAGATGAGTTGGTGAAAAAGCTGAAAAAGATTTATCTAGGTGGCAAGGTCTTTTCAGATGAAGTGATGGTAGAGGTGCTAACTCCACGAGAAATCGAGATGCTAGAACTGGTTAGAAATGGCTTGACTATTGATGATATCTGTGAAAGGATTTATGTGAGTAAACGTACAGTTTCCAATCACTTGGCCAATATCTTTTCAAAATTGGGAGTGACTAACAGGCAGGAGGCGATTCATATCGCTGAGCAGTTGGGCTATTTTCCACCAGATTAAAAAGTTGCAGAAGATGCAGCTTTTTTAATTTATTTACAAAAATTGCACATATTACTCATTCTAATAAACGGTAAATTTGATAATCTATTAGTAATTAAGGAGGAAATCATTATGTCTATGGTATCTGAAAAATGGTTAAGTTTATTTAATAATATCGAAGATGATGAGCAGTTAGATGAATTTTTAAAGACTACCTCTGGAGATAGTCTACAAGATTGGGAAGTAAAATTTCTTCAGTACGAGCAGTGGGGAAAAGATTATATTGAGCGAGAGTTAGGAACAATCTTATATGATGAATATAACCCTCAGGAAAAACTCAGAGTAAGTATTCATTGGCTAGATTTATTTAAACCAATTTGCTTTAAGTACTTAGAGCGATTAACTAGCTTTTTAAATAAAACGCAATGTATAACTAATACAAATGAATTTATTCTAGAGATTGAATCAGTATTTTTTGAAATTTGTATGAATATGAGCTACAGAACGGTTGTCTTAGAGATTAATGATTTAAGGAGAGCGTCTCGTTTAAAAGGTGAAGATAGTAAAAATAGATACAATTATTTTATCAATACTTTATTAAAGGATAGAGATTATATATTGGAGTTTTATAAAAAGTATCCCGTCTTGTTTGAGTTATTAGATAAAAAGATCTCTAACGTCTTAGACTATATTGAACAAATTATTCTCCATTTTGAAGAGAATCTAATTGACCTAGAAAGTTATTTTAATTATAAGAATTTAAAATTATCGAGTATTGATTTTAATGCCGGTGATACTCACTCTAATGGTAAGAGTGTTTGTATTCTGAAGTTAAATACTAAGAAAAAGCTAGTTTACAAACCAAGAAATATGTTTATTGATGTTAATTTAAACTTATTCTCTAAAGAATTTGCTCATCGTTTTGGACTTTCAGAATTATTATTCGTCCCTAAAACACTGAGTAAAGATTCTTATAGCTTTGTAGAGTTTATAGAAGAGAAAGAATGCAATTCACTTCAGGAGGTAGAAGTTTATTATACCAATATGGGAAAACTTTTAGCATTTTTACATATTTTTGGTGCTAAAGATTATCATGGTGAAAACATTTTAGCTTGTCAAGAACATCCTTATCTTATTGATAATGAGACGATATTGCATTTCAGTGAGCCTGTAAATATCACTTCAAATGCACAAAATATTTATAATTTTGTAACTAACTCAGTTTATAGTGTTGGAATATTACCAATGAATCTTTATTCAGCAAATAATGACAAAGGAATGGAAATTGGAGCATTAAATTCAGGTGAAAGGCGAGAATCACCTTATTTATCCCATCAACTGGCTAATGTTGGGACTGATGAAATTAGAATTGAAAAAGTATTTAAAATAGTCGGGGATTTCCCTAGCACAGTAAGATATAAAGGAAAAAACGTATCGTGTTCTAGCTACCTCAACGAGGTTCAAAGAGGATTTGAAACTATTTACAAAATTGTTTTACAAAATAGAAATATAGTTTCTAGGATGATCATTAAATATTTTGAAAATTGTGAGACGAGATATATTTATCGAAATACCAATATTTATGTACAATTTCTTGAAACAAGCCATCACCCAGAATTGTTAAAAAATAAATATGATTTTGAAATGTATTTGCTTCGTTTATTTGAATATGGTGATGTTGCTAATCTTTTTGATAATGTTATGATGAAAGATGAGGTTTGTCAGCTTAGAAAAGGTGATATTCCAATATTTTATGCGAATACAAGTAGCAATGAAATTTATAATGGGCTAGGTCGATATATTTGTGCTTTAGACGGACATAGTATCGCTAATAAGGTTTTAAATAGAATAACTAGTTTATCAGATGATAATTTACTCAGACAAAAACGAATTATAAATATGGCTTTTATGGGAAGCGAGTTATTTTCAAAGAAATTTAGAGTATCTGAAGAACACATGAATACTGAAACTATTACTTCAAAAATAATCAATCGGATTTCATCAGCTAAATTTGAATTTAATAATGAGACTAGTTGGTTAGCGATGGTGGCTATGAATAAAAGCTATGAGATATATCCAATGGATTGTAGTCTATACAGTGGAACTTCTGGTATGATTTTGGGGATAACAAGCATAGATGATACTAGATTACGGACGCTTTTGCCTGGGGTTATCAATTATACCAATAACTATATAAAAGAATTACAAGGGAATTTCCCTGTACACCAATTAGGTGCTTTTACTGGTGTATATGGATACTTATATACATTGTGTGTGTTGAGAGAAGAAGGTACTCCATTTGTTGAAGATATCGAAGAGATTATATATGAAACATTGTCATCAACATTTAGACAACTACGAAATATTGACAATTTAGATATAATAGGTGGTTTAGCAGGAATTTTAGGAGTACTGATAAAAATCCAGAAAACAATGCTCGATAGTTCTCGGGTAACTGAGTTGACTCAGAAATTGTCTGAAGGTGTAGTTCAAAAAATACTAGAAAAATATAAAAAAGATGGATTTTGGATTGAAAATGATCCTGGATATGCTCATGGTAATTATGGCATTATTACGCAACTTTATAGATATTCTTTATCTAACACATGCAAATTTGATGCAAAAACTTCCATTATTTCTTGTATAAAAGAATATCTTGACAAAGAGCGTTCGTTACTATGTGGAAAAAATGGCTTTCCTTTAAGAAATAATGCCAAGTATTATTCATGGTATAATGGTATTGTGGGAATAGTTAATGCTAAGAACTATTTAGAAACTAATGAATTTCCTGACAAATTTTTAAAGACCGAAGTTCAAGATTATTCCATTAAAATTTTAAATCAAGATTCTACTTTAGATAATTCAATCTGTCATGGAAGTATCGGGAACCTAGTCATTTTAGATTCTATTTTAGGCTATTCTGTTGATATAGAAAATAGAATAGCTACTGAAAGTAGCTCATATCTTTTGGATAAAGAAACTTATGAATGTGATGATTGGGGGATTTTGACAGGAGAAATGGGAATATTGATGGCTAATGATAGAAAAAGTAGGACTAGATTAAATGATATACTACTTTTAAATTAATGGGGGTTAGATATGAAAAGAAACATCCCGTTTATCGAACAACACCAAAAAACAGAGTGTGGATTATGCTGTGTTGCGATGGTGTCGAATTTTTATAATCACGAAATTTCCGTTAAAGATCTGAGAAATCTAAAAGAAACAGGGAGGGATGGAACTAGTTTTCAAAATTTAATTGAACTGTTAGAAAATATGGGATTTAAAGTGAAATCATTCCGTTTTCCAAAAGATAGACCAGATGTATATAAACAGATAAAAGTTCCAGCCATTGCATTGTGGGAGAGTAAGCATTTTGTTGTTGTAGAAAAAGTAACTTCTAAATTTGTTTGGGTAATTGATCCTGAACTCGGAAAATTAAGATATGATTTAAATGAGTTCTCAGCCGGTTTCTCAGAATTCTTAATTAGTATTTCTAGCAGTGATAGAGTAATAAAACAAAAATCAAAAGAGAATTACGGAGAGATTTATGCGAAACTTTGGCAATCTTGGCATTATTTTGTACCTCTGTTATTTCTAACTTTTGTAAGTTATGCGGTTAGCTTTATTTTGCCTATATGGACGCAACAGCTATTAAATCAAGCAACAGGTGGGAATCAGTTTAATCCAGCAATTTTAGCGCTCAATTTTATTATTTTTACATTACTATACTTTATTATAATGCTCGGTCAGAGATATCTTTCTATTAATCTGACAAACGATATAGATAAAAGACTGAATAATAGTGTAATTGGTCGTTTGTTTCAATTACCATATAAATTTTTCTCTACTAGAAGTAGTGGTGATTTAATTTATTCTATAAATGGTTTGGGTAGAATTCGGCAATTATTTACAAATCAGGTTGTACTAGGAATATTAGATATTGGTTTTGTAATTTGTATTTTGTTTTACTTTCTATATATTGATTTTTTCGTGACGATTATCGCTCTTATGTTAGTGGTAATAAATTTGTTGTTGCTTCTATTGACTAGAAAGAATTTGGAACAAAAAAGTAAATCTTTTGTGATAGCTCAGAATGATCTCCAAAATAAACAAATCGAAATGATTTATTCTATGATGGGAATAAAAATGGAAGGATTTGAAGTTCGAACGTTTAAACAATGGAAAGGTTATTTAGATAAGTATCTTTATAGATATAGAGCCAGTGAATTGTTCTCAAGTGTTGTTAATTCGTTATTTTCAATTATCACTTTTATATCTCCATTTATCCTATTATTTATTATGTTGTTGCCAGATAATCATTTAGGTAATAAGTTAGGTGGAATTTTTGCAGTATATTCTTTATCATCTCTATTATTTGGTAAGATTAATAGTATTTTTGATACGATTGTAGCATTCTACAATAGCAAAACATTTTTATCTCGGATTTTAGAGATTTTAGGTGAAGAAACTGAAATAAATGGTGTAGTGAAACACGACTTAAATGGGGAAATCGCACTTAAAAATGTTTCATTTTCATATACTAGAGATAGTAAAAAAGTACTCTCTAATGTGTCTATTGAAATAAAGAAGGGGGAAAAGGTAGCAATTGTTGGCTCTTCTGGATCAGGTAAAAGTACCCTTTCCAAATTATTGATAGGTTTATTTCCAGCATCCTCAGGTAGTATTTTATTTGATGACTTAGATTATAATTTGTTGGATAAACAGTATCTTCGTCAACAAATTGGCATTGTCCCACAAGACATGACTTTATTTAATAAAACCATACATGAGAATATTGCTGGAGACATCTCAGTCTCAGAGGAAGAAATGACAAAAATTTGTAAGTTAGTTAATATCCATGATGAAATTATGGAAATGCCCATGGGGTATAATACTTTAGTTTCAGAAATGGGAATGAATCTGTCAGGAGGGCAACGTCAGAGAATTATTTTAGCAAGAGCGCTAGTTAAGAAACCTAAAATAATACTTTTAGATGAAGCCACAAGTTATCTAGATAATGTTAATGAAAACGAGATTATGCAGAAATTTAAAGAACAAAATATCACAATTATTGTTATTGCACATCGACTTTCTACCATTATCGATTCTAACCAGATTTTTGTAATGGATAAAGGAGAAATTGTAGAACAAGGAAGTCATACAGAACTATTGAATATGAAAAATGGTTTGTATAAAAAACTTTATCAGACGGATTACTAATTTTGTAAGTTATATTGGCCACCTTCGGGTGGCATTTTTACTTCTGTGATACTTTTTTCAAGATTTATCTGCTATTCTTGACCTAGTTTTTATAGAAAGAAGGTCTAAGATGTTAAATAAAGTCAAAACTAAAGCCTTAATTAGTGTTGGAGCAGTGGCTGCAACTAGCTTTATTCTCATGATGGGATATACTGCTGGTCAACACTCGACTGCTAAACAAAGTCGTAAAGAGATTGAATTGGCTGCAGCTAAACTTGTAGAGGATAAACAAGCAGAAGATAAAGCCAGCATTTTGTCATCGGATACTGTAAAAGAATTTTTGACGCAGTACTATACGAAAGAAAAGCTCGGAGAAAATAATACACGTATTCAACCTTATATGACTGAATCGGCTTATTCTCAAGAATTGTCAAGTCAAAATGATGCCATGAACCAAGTGTATAAGGATTATATTTTAGATTATCATTTTGAAAATGCTGATATCTTTGTCAATCAGACTACGAATCAAGCCATTGCCATGGTCTCTTATAATGTAACCTATGTATCTGATTTAAAGAATGCCAACCAATCAAAGACCAATCAGACAGAAACCAGAACGGTTAAGTTGTCTTATTCGAAACTACCATGTGAGTTATTGGTCAATCAAGTACAGGTTTGGAAATCTGGGTTAGATGATTTGGATAAGGCCACTCCTAAAACTTTAGAAGAATCATCATCAATATCATCACTGCCAAATACTACGACAAAATGATGATATTGCATGGAAATAGAAGAATGTAAGCAAATTTCAATTCTTGATGTAGCCAATCGTTTAGGTATCTCCTTTAAACAAGTTTCTAGCCGTGTCTATGAACATCCTGAACACGATTCATTTCGGATTTTTTCAACTACCAATACTTTTAAATGGTTTTCAAGAGATATTCAAGGTGATGTCATTGATTTTGTTCGACTTGTTAAGGGAATTTCCTTTAAAGAAGCTCTAGCCTTTCTTTCTGAAGAACCTTTTCAAAACGAAGCTGTTCAAGAAAAAAGAGAGAGACCATTTTATTATCCTTTAAAGAGAGTAGAAGATTCTAACTGCAGTCTGGCTAGATATTATTTAACAGAATGTAGAGGAATTTCAGAAGAAATCGTTCAAAAGATGATTCAACAAGGTTTGATAGCACAAGCTAGCTGGAAAACAAATGAAACTGTTGAACCTGTTATTGTTTTTAAAAGCTTTGATCATCGTCACAAGCTGCAGGCAGCAAGTCTCTAAGGGATTTATAAGAATCACTCTCTTCCTAGAGAGAGGTTAAAAACGATTCTAAAAGGAAGCCATGGACATGTTGGAATATCCTTTGATATTGGTAAACCTAATAGACTGGTCTTTTGTGAATCGTTCATCGACTTAATGAGCTATTACGAACTTCATCAACAAAGTCTATCTGATGTTCGTTTGGTATCTATGGAAGGATTAAAAAGGTCTGTTGTTGCTTATCAAATTTTACGACTGATAGCTGAGAATATCAGTGCTAATATTGTTGAGAAAAAATTGAAGAGCCTGGGGAATCAACTGGAATTGGAAAGGGGCAGGTATGAAAAGATGGTAGTCAGGCTAGATAAATTTATAAATCGCTTAAATACAGGACTTTCAAAAGGAGATGGGATAGATTTTCAAAAATAGGAATCTAGCCAATAATTATATACAATGTGTATCTTTTGTAAAATATATTTGAAATTTAGATTTAATCATGTTACAATTAACATTGAAATCAAATAGAAAAGGAAGATGCAAACGTGGGTACACTATTAGCAACAAGATTAAAAAATAGACGAAAAGAATTAAAAATGTCTCAGCGAGAATTAGCTGAGGGTATCTGTAAACAGGGGCAAATTAGTCGATTAGAGAGTGGAGAGTTCACCCCTGGAGCGGATTTTTTACATGCCCTTGCTAAGAAATTAAAAGTTAGTATGGACTACTTTTTTGATGAGCAGGTTGTAGAGGAAGTCAATGAGTTATCAGAGTTTAAGAAGTTAGCACAGACATTTATCACAAATCGTAATTATGAATCTTTAAAATATATATATGAATTGGAAAATGTAAAAGCCCATCGCTTATCTCTAGCAGATAAATTTTACATGGAATGGATAAAGTCTCTTATAGATTTTTATTTTTATGGACAGAAAGAAGAGGCAATTACACGATTAGAGAATATGCTACCTCAGTTAAATGTATCTGATTTGAACTACCTTCAAGTTTCAAACACTCTATTCAATTTTTATTATGATATTGAAGATTTAGAACGTTTTAATGAGATTAGAGACAAGCTAGAGCATCAAGTGAATCAGCTTAATTTAAACACAATTGAAGAGTTAGAACTATCAATTAAGTTCAATTATAACGTTTGTCGATACCTATGGTTACAGAAAAATATTGAAGAAGCTATTACGAAAATCACAGCTACGATAAAGCAATGTAAGGAGTACAGGACAACTTATCTATTAGCTGATTTGTATTTATTGATGGGAAGTGTAAGTGAAAATTTTTCTTCTAAAAGTTCAGTAAAAGAATATTTTGAGACTGCTCATTTTCTCTACAAACTTGAGGAAAACATGTCAATGGCTTTGAAAGTCGAACATTATTTTGCAGATATAACAGAATAAGGAATACGGTGTTCTAGTGAGCATCGTTTTTTAAATCTAATTTGAATACAAAAAAGTATTAAATAAAAAAAAATAAAAAAAGATTATAAAAATACTTGACAAGCTAATTTTGAAGTGATAAAATAAATGCAAGAAAACGAAAGGAGAGGTATATGAGAAGTTTGTTTAGGAAAATTGTTGCTTTGTTAGTCATAGGATTAATCCTATTAGGGACTGCTGGAGGAACTCAAGTTCATAAGATGGCTAGAGGGATTGATCCAGGTCCTGCGAATGGTATTTATAGATAGGAGATTATAGTCACTTAAAAATCAAAAAATTATAAAATTTTTGTTTTACTTAAATAGATATTTTATGATGGGCGAAGTTTTTATAACTAGTTCCTATAAGTACAGAAACCTATTTTAATTTACTAATTTCAAAACAATTTTTTGAGATATATGTAATTAAATCTAAATTAAGCTTTAAAAAATTATTTTTAGCAATTTGATTTTGAAAGTGTCATGCAGCAATATGAAAGCGTAGAATAGAGGTGTTTCCAATGTACAAGTAAGTTTTGATTCCAAATAAAGTAATAGAAAAGGAGCTATATAATGAGTAGTCAAATGAAAGCTTTCTTGAATGAACTTCAAGGAAATATGGAAGTTGTTGGAGAATTTTTTGATAATCCTGAAAAGGTAATTAGAAAATTTGGAATTGTCGGAAGAGAGAAGGAAGCATTGCTAATCCGTGACTTAAATGATATGGATGATTATGCTCTTTCAATTCAAAATAGCGTTGCATCGCCTTCTGGGGCACATAGTAGCACTTGCCATTTTGTTAGACAAGATTTACAATCCGCATAATTGTTAATATATAAAACATAAAATTTCAATTTTCAATTAGGGATAATAGAATTCCTTACTATGATATAGAAAGTGAATTAATTAGGAAATCTTAGTCAGAGGTTTCTGATTAATTCATTTTTTATATATTAAGAGTGATGTGAAATGTTCAAATTGTGAGACTACTCTCGGATTGTTGTATAGAAATTTAAAATTTTATTGTGAGCTTTTTAAGGAAGAGTGGCCGATATGAAAAATAAATACGATGTTAAAAGAATTATTCCGGATGAATTATCAGAATCACTAGATATTTTTCTAAAAAATTATTCTGAAACTGGATTGTCAGATTATAATACTTATCTCTTTTATGGTTTTATCTTGAAGTCCTATAAATTGCCTCGAGAAAATAGATATAGCATAAAATTATTGGTGAAGGAATTACAAAATAGAGGACTGAAAGTTACATTGATTATCAACATTTATTATCACGCTTTAAATTGTTTGGCTTTAAATGATGGTCTAAAAATTTATGGAGAAGATTTCTTAATATGAATTACGAAAAGTATTTAAACTATTTGGACTATGAAACTGAAATAGAAGACGCATACCATAATTTATTATTAGAATATAAAATTAGTGATAATTTTAGTGATGAACATTGGTTATATAATTTGCCGTCTAATATCACCCAATCTAAGGGATTTAAAATACACCTGAGCGCCTCAATATTAAATGCTAATTTGGTTGCTAAAAAATTCTTTGATTTTATATTTTCTAGAGAGAAGAAGATAAATTTCAAAATTTTGGTTAGCATTAAAGAACTTTCTTTGCAAAATACAGGGCTTAATGGTTATTCACAAGTCGGGAAATTCATTACAATTTATCCAAAAGATAATAAAGAGTTTCAACGTTTGTTACACAAATTAGAAATATTGTATAAAGGTGTAAAGGGTGTAAACATACCATCAGATTTCAGATTTCAACTTAGCGAGGTTGTATATTACAGATATGGGGAGTTCGTAAAAGATAGCACTTTCAAGGATAAAAGAGATAAGAAAATCCCTTCAAATGTGAATGTTCCAATAAGGGATTACTATATTCCAAGATATAACACTATTCCTGATCAATATATTATTTTGGAAGTGATTTCTAAAAATGCCAAAGGTGGAGTTTATAAAGTATTTAATACTCAAAAGCGAGTTTATTCTTTATTAAAAGAAGCTAGTGATTTATCGTTGGTTGATTTTACAAATAGAGATTCTGTGAATCGTTTAATAAATGAAAGAGAAATATTAGTAGAATTGGAAAAGGAGGAATTTACTCCAAAAGTTTTTAACGATTTTTACATAAAGAATTCGTATTTTGTGGAATTTGAGTTTATTATTGCAGATAAATTAAGCGAGTATAATATGGTTAGTGGCTCGTATGATTGGTTTTTAACATTAATTGATTATATGGAGATAATAAACTCCAAATATAATCTTTCCTATAGAGATTTATCATTTAATAATATACTTATTGATAATAGAAATAATATTTATATTATAGACTTTGAGCATGCCCTAAGGAAAGAAACTCAAATTGAAGAAAAAAAGTTGCCTCTATTTGGAACTCCAGGGTTTTATGAAACCAACTTAAATTTATTGAATAATCAACCAGAGGATATTATGGGATTGGTTTTGTTATTATATTGGAGTCAGAATTTAGATGATTTTAACGTCTTTTCAAAAATGAGTTTTTTAGAAGCGATGGAGTATGCAATGAATTTTAATTCGCGTCGCTTAGACACACTTGATAAATCAGATTGGCTTTATGATATTTATAAAAAAGCGTTCAATTATAAATATGATACTTTTTCTGAATTAAAAAAAGATTTTATAGAGGTATTAAAATAAAGGTAGGGGTGTTATGAATTGTTTCTTGAAAATGAATAATGTAAGTGTTCGTTATGATGACGTAATAGCTTTAAAAGATATAACTTTACAAATAAATAAGGGAGATTTCATTGGCTTATTAGGTTCAAATGGTGCAGGTAAATCTACGTTAATTAATTCTATTGTAGGTTTTCAAGAGATTTATTTAGGAGAAATAGAGTATTGTGATAAAGATTTGATAGTTAGTTCTCAACCTTTTGCTCATTTAGGCTTTACTCCTCAAACCACAGTAATTGATTTTTATACTACTGTGAAGGACAATGTAATATTGGGGCTGAACCTTGCTGGAAAGTTTGGGAAAAATGCTGAGAAGTTGTGTCAAATAGCCTTAGAAATTGTTGGGTTAGCTGATAAAAAAAATAATTTGGTAGAAACATTGTCAGGTGGACAACTGCAACGCGTCCAGATTGCTAGAGCAATAGCTCATAATCCAGATTTTTATATTTTAGATGAACCTACCGTTGGTTTAGATACTGAATCTGCCGAAAAATTTTTAATGTATTTAAAAGATAAGAGTTTGGAAGGAAAAACTATTATCATATCTTCACATGACATAAATCTACTCGAAAAGTTTTGTAAAAAAATACTTTTTTTACAAAATGGCTCCATATCATTTTTTGGTGATATGCGTGACTTTGTAGATAATTCAACTATCAAATTAAATTTTTCAATGCAGAATAGAATTTCTAGATATCAAATTGAATTTTTAGAAAATTTTAGATTTAAAGTTCACATCGAAGATAATGATAGTTTTACAATAGAAGTCCCTATAGAAGAAAATATCTTAGATGTTATCAATGAGGTAGGAAAAGCATGTGAAATTAAAAACTTTTCAACAAGTAAATTAACCTTACAAGAAAGTTATTTGCAAAGAATAGGAGGAGAAAAATGAAGGCTGATCAATTAAGGCACAAATCGGACTTAGGTTTAAGAGGTCTAGCGATTATTGCTAAAAATGAGATTATTGCTTTTTTTAGAAGTAAAGGTTTAATTATTTCTCAGTTTCTACAACCAATCTTATATGTTGTTTTTATAATAATAGGATTAAATTCTTCGATAAAGAACATTCAGTTTAATGATATAAAAACCTCTTATGCAGAATATACAATCATTGGTGTTATAGCTTTATTGATAATCGGGCAGATGACTCAAGTTATTTATAGGGTGACAATAGATAAAAAATATGGGCTACTTGCTCTTAAGTTATGCAGTGGAGTTCGTCCTTTATATTATATTTTAGGGATGAGTATCTATTCTATATTAGGGTTGATAGTTCAAGAAATTATTATATATATAATTACGTTAGCGTTTGAGATAAATATCGCAATGGATAGATTTTTTTATACAGTTTTGTTATCTATTGTTGTTTTATTATTTTGGGACTCCCTTGCAATTTTACTTACAATGTTTATCAATGATTACAGAAGACGTGATATTGTAATACGTTTTGTACTGACACCGCTTGGTTTTACAGCTCCTGTTTTCTACTTAATAGATTCTGCTCCTAGTATTGTGAGATGGATTGGTCAGTTAAATCCCTTAACTTATCAATTAACTATTTTGAGAAACTTTTATTTTAAAAATTCAACAACTTTGGAATTAGTTTTCTTATTGTTAACATCATTACTTGTCCTTATATCTGTATCTTTTATTATACCAAAGATAAAATTGATACTGATAGAAAGATAAAAGTTGGGTCATCCAACTTTTTTGTTGTCTCCCGAAAACCACTAGCTATGCTAGTGGTTCCATAGAGCTTTTAGCGTGGTAACAAAAAGAACCTCCTAAAATGATAAGATAGAAGTGGTTTCTCCGCCACTACAACATATCATACAGGAGGTACCTCATGAGAGAGGATAATCAAAGTTTATCACATACCACATGGAATTGTAAATATCATATTGTTTTTGCACCCAAATATCGTCGTCAAATCATTTATGGCAGATACAAAGCTAGTATCGGAAGAATCATACGTGACTTATGTGAGCGTAAGGGTGTAATAATCCATGAAGCGAATGCTTGTTCAGACCATATTCACATGCTTATCAGTATTCCTCCGAAACTTAGTGTTTTGTCCTTTATGGGCTATTTAAAGGGCAAGAGCAGTTTGATGATTTTTGATAAGCATGCGAATTTAAAATACAAATATGGCAATCGCAAGTTTTGGTGTAGAGGCTATTATGTAGATACGGTAGGCCGTAATCAGAAAGTGATAGCTGAATATATTCAGAATCAATTACAAGAAGACAGAGTAGCAGACCAGCTCACGTTATTCGAGTCAGTAGATCCGTTTACTGGCGAAATAAATAAGAGGAAGTAACTAAGGTGCTTTAGCACCTGCTCGGGAAAGTGGTGCGCGAGGAAGCTATTTCGGTGGGCCTTTGGCCCTGGCCGGTAGAAGCGGCTTATAGCCGCAGAACAAACCACCAGTTCACACTGGTGGTTTTGATTTAAAAAACTTGATACATAAAAATAAAAGTCTATATAAAGGATGGTAAAATTCCTGTTGTCCGATTTGGACAATATCCTAAATAGTTACAATATATGGTCTATACTTTTTCTTAGGAGAAAGCTAGATGTACAGACGTTTGAGAGATTTGAGGGAGGATCATGATCTGACCCAAAAGCAAATAGCTACAATACTTTCGTTTACAAATTCAGCTTATGCCAAAATTGAACGGGGTGAGCATGCGTTGACGGCTGATGTATTGGTTAAACTCTCAGATTTCTATGACGCCAGTACAGACTATTTATTGGGATTAACTGATTTTCCTGATAAAATTCGCTTTAGAAAATAATCTCCTCAATTTCATAGAGTTTGAAAATGAGTGAGATTTTTTATTTGCCCTTTGACAACTGAATAGCCTAAAATGGTACTTTCCTCATTTGTGGAGCAGTTTTGCTTGATTCGCCAAGATAGGAGCGGGGACAATCACCAATAAAATAGAGCGATACTCTATCTGCCATGATGCAAATGATATACAATGATACTTCTGAACGTTCAGGCTGCCGTCGTAAAAGAGCAGTAAGTGAGATTCTTATGATGACCCCATCAGTCATGCCATGGAGGGAGAAGAAATTATTCGAAAGGATGATAATATGGAGATAAAATACGTATCTGTTGAAAATTCGGTAGCTGAGTGGGCGGATAAGAAAAGCATACTGAAACGATGGGAAGGTTTGAATCTCTACACTCTTAACAGATGGATCAAAGAAATGAGAGAAAATAAGAGATTTTCTTTATACGTCATCAATCCTACACATAAGCTGGTGTTTATAAATCTTGAGGGATTCGAATGCTTTTTGAGATGGAAACAAAAGCGGACAAAATAAGGAAGTCATGGTATAATATAGAGTAGTTATTTATTCTATACAACAATGATTTATTTCTTTTCGAGGAATTAAATTATGTATTATGTAACTAAAACAAATTCAAAAGGACAACCCTTGTATCAAGTGGTTGAAAAATATAAAGATCCACTTACTGATAAGTGGAGAACAGTAACTGTCAGCTATACTAGAAATACTAGTAGAGCACGAAAGCAAGCTGAAAGAGAGGTAATGGATAAAATAGAAAAACTGACCTCTTCCCTTGAAAGTCAGTACAATCCTGAAATGATTACAACTTTTGGAGAGTTAAAAGAGAGTTGGTTTCAAACTTGGTGCGTATCTGTCAAGCCCCAGACAATAAAAAGGGAAGAGTTGGTGATAGAACGGCTTGGTAAAATTATCGGTGATGAATTTTTACTCGATCGAATTACACCACTACTGATGAAAAATTGTCTTAATAAATATCTGGATAAATACGACGCTTCACCTTCAACAATGACACATATAAAAAGTACGTGTAACAAGATATTTAATCACGGTGTGCTATACAATGTCATTAAGTACTCTCCAATGACCGCTGTTAAAATAGATGTGCCTCTGGAGAAAAAGAGAGAAGCAAGAAAAAGGCTTGATGCTAAATTTCTTGAAATTCATGAATTGCAAGCCTTTTTTGATGTTTTAGGGCAGTGTAGAAATGCTAGCTATTATGACCTTGCTATTGTATTATTACTGACAGGGATTCGGATTGGAGAGGCTGCTTTTTTACCATCAGATGTTGATTTTGATAAGGGGATTTTACATATTGATAAGGCTCTCCAATATCATGATTTAAAAGTTGATGAATTTTATTTTGATACGACTAAGACCGTCAATGCTGATAGAGAGGTAGCCCTCCCAATAGCAGCGAGTGAAGCAATCCAGAGAGCTATAAAAAGAAATCAGGAATTTGAAGCCTATATGGAACAAAATCCTAGTCCTGCTTTCAAAAAGTGTGATAGTGTATTTCAAACTGAGTATGGTTCTCCGATAACTTCTCACTCATTTCGTCAAGTTTTGAAGAGGGTTGAGGAGAAGTTGTTAAAAAATTGTCAGAAGGATTATGGTTTTAAATGGGTCAAGCATGTGACCCCTCATTCTTTCAGACATATGCACATTAGTTATCTTCAAAGTAATGAAATGCACATAGCTGTAAAGGATATTATGACTAGAGTTGGTCATGCGAATTTTGAAACCACGATGGGCTACACCCATAACATCAGTCGTTCACAAGAAAATACTGTAACTGCTTTAAATCAATTTGTAGAAAAGCACAATTTTCACTTTAAAGAATTGAAGAGTTACACCTGTAAATATTCGAGAATGATTGAACAATTCATTGAAACTTGTGATGATAACAATAAAGTAGAGTTAAGTGTTGATGAATTTAAAGACTTATTACACCTTGGTTCACGTTACTCACCCAAACATATTGTTTCAAATTTACTGTTAAAAATCAAAAAAGATATTGTCAAATATCACCCACAGTTTGATATAAAGATTGTGAAATTAAGCGGGAATCAAATCAAAGGTTTTTCCATTTCGTGGTAGTTTTGGTGTTCGCTTGGTGTTTAGACGATAGTAAAATAAATGAGGGGTGCTAAACCCTTGCTACGAAAGGAAAAAAATGCAATGGCTACTATTCAATGGTTTCCTGGTCACATGTCTAAAGCTCGTCGACAGGTGCAGGAGAATTTAAAATTTGTTGATTTTGTGACGATTTTAGTAGATGCACGCTTGCCTCTATCTAGTCAAAATCCTATGTTGACCAAGATTGTTGGTGATAAACCAAAACTCTTGATTTTAAACAAGGCCGACTTGGCTGATCCAGCAATGACCAAGGAATGGCGTCAGTATTTTGAATCACAAGGAATCCAGACGCTAGCTATCAACTCCAAAGAGCAAGTGACTGTAAAAGTTGTAACAGATGCGGCCAAGAAGCTCATGGCTGATAAGATTGCTCGCCAGAAAGAACGTGGGATTCAGATTGAAACCTTGCGTACCATGATTATCGGGATTCCAAACGCTGGTAAATCAACTCTGATGAACCGTTTGGCTGGTAAAAAGATTGCTGTTGTTGGAAACAAGCCAGGGGTCACAAAAGGTCAACAATGGCTTAAAACCAATAAAGACCTGGAAATCTTGGATACACCGGGGATTCTCTGGCCTAAGTTTGAGGATGAAACTGTTGCACTTAAGTTGGCATTGACTGGAGCTATCAAAGACCAGTTGCTTCCTATGGATGAGGTTACCATTTTTGGTATCAATTATTTCAAAGAACATTATCCAGAAAAGCTGGCTGAACGCTTCAAACAAATGAAAATTGAAGAAGAAGCGCCTGTGATTATTATGGATATGACCCGCGCCCTCGGTTTCCGTGATGACTATGACCGTTTTTACAGTCTCTTCGTGAAGGAAGTCCGTGATGGCAAACTCGGTAACTATACCTTAGATACATTGGAAGACCTCGATGGCAACGATTAAAGAAATCAAAGAACTCCTTGTGACAGTCAAGGAGTTAGAAAGCCCTATTTTTTTAGAGCTTGAAAAGGATAATCGCTCAGGAGTTCAAAAGGAAATCAGCAAGCGTAAAAGAGCCATTCAAGCTGAATTAGATGAAAATTTGCGCTTGGAATCCATGCTTTCTTATGAAAAAGAACTTTATAAGCAAGGATTGACCTTAATTGCAGGTATTGATGAGGTTGGTCGTGGTCCTCTTGCTGGTCCTGTAGTCGCTGCGGCCGTTATTTTACCTAAAAATTGTAAGATTAAAGGTCTCAACGACAGCAAGAAAATTCCTAAAAAGAAACATCTGGAGATTTTCCAAGCCGTTCAAGACCAAGCCTTGTCGATTGGAATTGGTATCATAGATAATCAGGTCATCGACCAAGTCAATATCTATGAAGCAACCAAACTAGCCATGCAAGAAGCAATCTCCCAGCTCAGCCCTCAACCAGAGCACCTTTTGATTGATGCCATGAAACTGGACTTGCCCATTTCACAAACCTCCATTATCAAAGGAGATGCCAACTCCCTCTCTATCGCAGCAGCATCTATAGTAGCCAAGGTAACACGTGATGAATTGATGAAGGAATACGATCAGCAGTTCCCTGGCTATGATTTCGCTACTAATGCAGGATATGGCACAGCTAAACATCTGGAAGGCCTCACAAAACTAGGAGCTACCCCAATTCACCGAACCAGCTTTGAACCCGTTAAATCACTGGTTTTAGGTAAAAAAGAAAGTTAATTGAAAGGAAATACCATGGAGGAACAGTCGGAAATAGTCCGTTCTAAGAAAGAATTCGCCTTTGCATCTAGCACTATACTATCCCAAGTTGGTCGAGGAATCATTGTCGGCCTCATCGTTGGAATTATCGTCGGATCCTTTCGTTTCTTAATTGAAAAGGGCTTCCACCTGATACAAGGAGTTTATCAAGATCAAGGGTACTTAGTGCGCAATCTTTTTGTACTGGTTTTGTTTTATATACTCATCTGTTGGCTCAGTGCCAAACTAACACGGTCAGAAAAAGATATTAAAGGCTCAGGAATTCCTCAAGTCGAAGCCGAACTGAAAGGCCTCATGTCCCTCAACTGGTGGGGCATTCTTTGGAAAAAATATGTGCTAGGTATTCTTGCTATTGCCAGTGGACTCATGCTGGGTCGAGAGGGACCCAGCATTCAACTTGGAGCAGTTGGTGGTAAAGGAATTGCCAAGTGGCTCAAATCCAGTCCAGTAGAGGAACGTTCCTTGATTGCCAGTGGAGCTGCAGCAGGTTTAGCCGCAGCCTTTAATGCTCCTATTGCAGCACTTCTCTTTGTTGTAGAAGAAGTCTATCACCATTTTTCGCGCTTTTTCTGGGTCTCAACTCTAGCAGCCAGCATCGTAGCAAACTTTGTGTCTCTACTCATGTTTGGTTTGACACCAGTATTGGATATGCCAGATAACATTCCTCCCATGACCCTAGATCAGTATTGGATATATCTCGTCATGGGAATTTTCCTTGGATTTTTAGGTTTTCTCTATGAGAAAGCTGTATTAAACGTTGGAAGAGTTTATGACTTGATTGGTCAAAAAATCCATTTGGATAGGGCTTATTATCCCATCTTGGCTTTTATCCTTATCATACCAGTCGGAATCTTCTTACCTCAAATCATTGGTGGCGGAAATCAGCTTGTCCTTTCTTTAACTGAACAAAATTTTAGTTTCCAAGTTTTATTAGCTTACTTTTTGATCCGCTTTATTTGGAGTATGATTAGCTATGGAAGTGGACTGCCAGGAGGAATTTTCCTCCCCATTTTAGCTCTTGGTTCTTTGCTTGGTGCCTTAGTTGGTGTTATCTGTGTCAATCTTGGACTTGTCAGTCAAGAGCAATTCCCTATATTTGTCATTCTAGGAATGAGTGGCTATTTTGGAGCCATATCAAAAGCTCCCTTAACCGCTATGATCCTCGTAACTGAGATGGTAGGAGATATTCGCAACCTCATGCCACTTGGTCTTGTCACTCTTGTTTCTTATATTATCATGGATTTGCTCAAAGGTACGCCAGTCTATGAAGCCATGCTGGAAAAAATGCTTCCAGAAGAAGTATCTAGCGAAGGAGAAGTTACACTTATCGAAATACCAGTTTCTGATAAAATTGCTGGGAAACAAGTTCATGAACTCAACTTACCACACAACGTCCTCATCACAACTCAAGTCCATAATGGCAAGAGCCAAACAGTTAACGGCTCAACCAGAATGTATCTGGGTGATATGATTCACCTGGTTATTCCAAAAAGTGAAATTGGAAAAGTCAAAGATTTGTTGTTGTAGTATGAGCATTTACATAACATAAATTATGTAAATGCTCAGCTTGATTTATTTAGAAAACCGATTCTCAGAAATGAGATCGGTTATTTTTTACTGATGAGGAATTTTACATATAAATAATTGAACTTTATTAAAAATAAGACTATAATTAAGTTAGAAATGATAAAGCATAAAGCTAGAAAGGAGTTTACTGTATCAAATCTGTACAGTAAGATTAAAATCATGAAAAAGAAAACAATAGTAATTATAGTGAAATGAAATAGAAATAGGATAAAACAAACAGGACAATCAAATCAATTTCTAGCAATGTTTTAGAAGTCCAGATGTACTATTCTAGTTTCAATCTATTATACAATGTGTTTTGTATCTCATAGCTCCTTATATAGCTCTTCAGTTATGTAGTATTAACAGAAGTTTAGTGGGTGAGATTTTCATTATTTTCCTTATTCTGTTTTGTTTGTAGGTCTAAGTCTTTTTATCACTTTGAAAAACTCCTATAACATCTTTCTGAAAAACTATAATTTTCTTGAAAAATATACAAGTCTATGCTATACTACTAGTATACTTACTTATGGAGAAAATACATGAAACGTGAGATTTTACTGGAACGAATCGACAAACTAAAACAACTCATGCCCTGGTATGTTCTGGAATACTACCAATCTAAGCTGGCTGTGCCCTACAGTTTTACAACCCTGTACGAATACCTTAAGGAATATGACCGATTTTTCAGCTGGGTTTTGGAGTCTGGTATTTCAAACGCTGATAAAATATCCGATATTCCTTTATCAGTTTTGGAAAATATGTCTAAGAAAGACATGGAATCCTTTATCCTTTATCTACGTGAACGTCCCTTGCTGAATGCTAATACAACAAAACAAGGTGTTTCACAGACAACTATCAATCGAACCTTATCAGCACTTTCTAGTCTTTACAAGTATCTAACCGAAGAGGTTGAAAACGATCAGGGGGAACCTTATTTCTATCGTAATGTAATGAAAAAAGTTTCAACCAAGAAAAAGAAAGAAACCCTTGCTGCCAGAGCTAAAAATATCAAGCAAAAACTCTTTCTAGGTGATGAAACAGAAGGTTTTCTAACTTATATCGATCAAGAGCACCCACAACAGCTTTCAAATCGAGCTCTCTCATCATTCAACAAAAATAAAGAACGAGATTTAGCCATTATTGCCCTTCTCTTGGCATCTGGTGTTCGCTTATCTGAAGCTGTTAATCTAGATCTAAGAGATCTCAATCTAAAAATGATGGTTATTGATGTTACTCGAAAAGGTGGCAAACGTGACTCAGTCAATGTCGCTGCTTTTGCTAAACCTTATTTAGAGAATTATCTGGCCATTCGGAATCAACGCTATAAAACGGAAAAAACAGATACAGCCCTTTTTTTAACTCTCTACAGAGGTGTTCCTAATCGTATCGATGCTTCTAGCGTTGAGAAAATGGTTGCTAAATACTCAGAGGATTTTAAAGTGCGTGTAACACCCCATAAACTGCGCCATACACTAGCAACTAGGCTCTATGATGCGACTAAATCACAAGTTTTAGTCAGTCACCAACTAGGACATGCTAGCACACAAGTCACTGACCTCTATACCCATATTGTTAGTGATGAACAAAAGAATGCTCTGGATAGTTTATGATTTTACGTATTTTAAATTATGTAAATAAATATCAAAAAAAGAAGTTGGTTAGTTGGCCAACTTCTTTTTTTGATTTATCCAACTACCGCTTCAGCGATTTCTTCACGGCTAATACCAGCGAAGTAGCGTGTGATATCAATGGTTTTTAGCGCCTTAAGAACATCTTCGCGTTCGTATTTCACCCCACGAAGGACATCTTCTACTGCAGCAACGTCTTCAATACCAAAGAAGTCACCATAAATCTTGATGTCTTGGATTTTTGATTCAGTAACGTTAGCAAAGACTTCAACCTTACCACTAGTGAATTTGGTTCCACGACGGACGTTAAATTCAGGTGATTTACCATAGTTCCAGTCCCAAGTTCCAAACTTAGTATCCTTGATGTGATTGATTTCGGCCAATTCTTCTTCTGAAAAGACGTATTCAGTAATCTCTGGGTACTCTTTTTTCATGTATTCCAAGAGTAAATCACGGAATTTTTCGACTGTGATTTTTTTTGGTAATTCATTGATAATATTGGTTACACGGGCACGGACGGATTTCACACCTTTTGATTCAAATTTATCTTTTGAAACCTTAAGGGCATTTGCGAGGACTGACAAATCAACGTCAAAGAGCAAGCAACCGTGGTGCATGATACGGCCGTTGATATAGGCTTGGGCATTGCCACAGAACTTCTTACCATCAATCTCAAGGTCATTACGACCTGTGAACTCAGCTTTAACCCCAAGTTGAGCCAGGGTATTGATAACCGGAGTTGAGAAGCTCTTGAAGTCAAATGCCTTATTTTCATCTTCTTTGGAGATGATCGTGTAGTTGAGGTTATTTAAATCGTGGTAAACAGCTCCACCACCACTAATACGGCGAACTACCTCAATACCATTTTCGCGAACATAATCACGGTTGATTTCTTCGATAGTGTTCTGGTGACGACCAACAATGATAGATGGCTTGTTAATCCAAAGTAGGAAGATTTGATCCTCATCCAAAAGGTGTTTAAAGGCGTATTCTTCCAAGGCAATATTAAAAGCAGTGTCATTTGAATGATTGATAATGTATTTCATGATATCCCTTTACTTTATATGATAGAAACTGGAAATAACCTTCCAGTCTAATCTATCTTCGTTTTATTTTTTCTTAGGTGAATGGATGGCCATTCCTAGAACATCTGCAAACGCTTCGTACATCACTTCAGAGTAAGTTGGGTGCCCGTGGATGGTCTTCAGCATTTCCTCAACAGTGATTTCCATTTCGATGATGCTTGATGCTTCGTTTATTAATTCTGCGGCTGCAGGACCAATAATGTGTACACCAAGGATTTCTCCGTATTTCTTATCAGCGATAACTTTTACGAAACCTTGAGCAGCGTCAGATGCAATAGCACGACCGTTAGCAGCAAAGTTAAACTTACCGATGGCAACATCGTATTTCTCACGGGCTTGTTCTTCTGTCAAACCTACTGCTGCTACTTCAGGGAGAGTGTAGATGGCTGCAGGAGTCAAATTCAATTTGGCAACTGCATGATTTCCTTTAAGGGCATTTTCAGCGGAAACTTCACCCATGCGGAAAGCTGCGTGAGCCAACATCTTAGTACCGTTGATGTCACCTGGTGCATAAATGCCTGGAACTGAAGTTTCCATGTATTCGTTGACCTTGATACAACCACGATCCAATTCAAACTCAACCTCTCCAATACCTTCAAGGTCTGGCATACGACCAATTGAAAGAAGAGCTTTGCTTGCGATGATATCGTCTTTTCCTTCAACCTTGATACGAAGTTGACCATTTTCCTCAATGATTTCTTGCAGTTTAGTACCAGTCAAGATGGTCATTCCTTTACGCTCAAGGATCAAGCGAAGGTTCTTAGAAACTTCCGCATCCATAGCTGGAACTATACAGTCCATCATTTCGATAACAGTCACTTTTGAACCAAATGTCATGAAGGCCTGACCGAGTTCGATACCGACAACTCCACCACCGATGATAACAAGGCTTTCTGGCACTTCGTTCATTTCAAGAATGTCATCACTAGTCATGACAAGTGGAGATTCCATACCAGGGACGTTGATCTTGCTGACTTTTGAACCACCAGCAAGAATGATTTTCTTGGTTTCAAGCAATTCAGAGCCATTTACCAAGACGTTCTTGTCTTTAGTGATTGTACCAATTCCTTTATGAACAGTAACTCCGTAGCTACGAAGAAGTCCTGCAACACCACCAACAAGAGTATTAACAACTTTAGATTTAGTTTCTAAAAGTTTTTCCATATCAACAGTGAAGTTAGGATTTTCAATCACGATACCACGATTTGCAGCATGACCGATATTTTCAATAATTTCAGCGTTATGAAGGTAGGTCTTGGTTGGAATACATCCACGGTTTAAGCAGGTTCCACCAAGTTCAGATTTCTCAACAAGGGCAACCTTACCGCCGAATTGGGCAGCTTTAATGGCTGCAACATAACCAGCAGGACCTCCACCAATCACAACGATATCAAAAGCATCATCGCTCTTATCATCATCGTTTGAGGTACTTGCTACAGGTACAGAGCTAGCTTCTGGCGATGCTGCTCCAGCTGTTGGGATGTTTTCCCTTTCTTCACCAAGGTAACCGATAACTTCCGTTACAGGGACAGTTTCACCATCTCCTTTGAGAATGGCAATCAAGTACCCATCTTCTTCGGCTTCCAATTCCATGCTGACTTTATCAGTCATGATTTCCAAAAGGATTTCTCCTTCTTTTACAAATTCTCCGACTTTTTTATTCCATTGGACGATTTGTCCTTCTGTCATATCCACGCCGGCTTTTGGCATAATTACTTCTAAGGCCATGTCTTCCTTCCTTTATCTATATCTTAAAAATGAATACTCTTGCTCTTAAATTAACATTGAGATTGGCGTTTCAATCAACTCTTTCAAGTCCTTCATAAACTTAGCACCAGCCATACCATCTACGACACGGTGGTCAATGGTTAATCCTAAACTCATGATTGGGCGAATCACAATTTCACCATTGACGACAACTGGCTTCTCGATTGTCGAACTGACACCAAGGATAGCTGAGTTGGGTTGGTTAATAATCGGACCAAAGGACTGAACACCAAACATTCCCAAATTACTGATTGTGAATGTTGAATTTTGTAACTCACTTGGAGCCAATTTACCATCCAAGGTACGGCCAATAACATCCTTAAAGGCTACAACCAGTTCTGAAAGACTCATTTTCTCAGCATTGTAAACAACAGGTGTCATCAATCCATTATCCATCCCAACTGCCATGGCAAGATTGACATAGTTGTGAGTGATAATAGTCTTGCCATCTTCTGTCAATGAAGCGTTGATGTATGGGTGTTTCATAAGAGTCTTAACAACTGCAAGCGAAAGAAGGTCTGTTACAGTAGTCTTCTTCCCAGTTGCTTCCATGATTGGCTCAAGAACCTTCTTACGAAGAGCCAACATTTCAGTCATATCAACTTCATAGTTGAGGGTGAAGGTTGGCGCAGTCAAGTAAGATTCAACCATGCGTTGGGCAATAACCTTACGCATTGGTGTCATTGGAATACGCTCGATTTCACCATATGGTGTTACGTTATCAGGGACTTCTTCCACTTTTTCAATCTGAGCAGGAGATTTGATGCTATCGTTTTCGATATTTTCAGGAAGCAGGGCCAAAACATCCTTCTTCATGATTTTACCACGATGACCGGTTCCTTGGATTTCCTGCCAAGCAATGTTATGTTCGAGGGCAATTCGTTTTGCAAGTGGCGAAATGCGAACCACGTTTGTGTCTTTATAAGTTTCCACGTCTTCTTTGTGGACACGACCGTTTGCACCTGAGCCAGAAACGTCGTAGAGGTTTATCCCTAAATCATCCGCTAACTTTCTAGCTGCAGGAGTCGCTCTTAGCTTGTCATCAGCCATGACCTCTCCAATTCTATTTATGATACAAAGGGCGTCAAAAGCGACTGAAAAATAGGAAATCGACGATGGCTTCGATGAAGCCAAGGAGATTTATCTTTTTTCCGAGCTTTTAGCCCGTGCTCGAATATAAGATATTAATGACGAAGAGCTCTGCACCTAAAAGATACAAAGTTTCTCGTCAGCTTTATTTTGTTTACATAACTTATCTTATGTAACTCTATTCTTTGTTATAAGTTTTTCGGATTGCATCTTTGATACTTTCAACTGTTGGAATCATTGCATTTTCTAGGTTTTGTGCATAAGGCATCGGCACATCTTCTCCTGCACAACGGCGAATTGGTGCATCTAGATAGTCAAATGCTTCTGATTCTGAAATAATAGCTGAAATTTCACCGATATAGCCACTTGTTTTGTGGGCATCGTTGACCAGAGTAACCTTACCAGTCTTCTTCACTGAGTTTATGATGATATCCTTATCAAGCGGAACAAGGGTACGTGGGTCAACAATTTCAACTGAAATTCCTTCTTCTGCTAATTCTTCAGCAGCTTGAACCACACGGCGAAGCATTTTTCCATAAGTAACAACTGTTACATCCGTTCCTTGGCGTTTGATTTCACCAACCCCAAGTGGAATTGTGTAGTCTGGATCAACTGGCACTTCCCCTTTTTGGTTAAATTCTGACTTGTACTCAAGTATAATAACTGGGTTGTTATCACGGATAGAAGACTTAAGCAGGCCTTTCATGTCCGCAGGTGTTCCAGGTGCCACAACCTTAAGTCCTGGAATGTGAGTAAACCAAGACTCTAGAGATTGTGAGTGCTGGGCGGCAGAGCCAACTCCATTACCAGCTGCACAACGAACAGTCATTGGAACCTGACCTTTACCACCAAACATGTAACGTGTTTTAGCAGCTTGGTTGACGATATTGTCCATGGCAATAACAGAGAAGTCCATGAAGGTCATATCGACGATTGGACGAAGTCCTGTCATGGCTGCTCCTGCTGCAGCTCCAGAGATGGCAGCTTCAGAAATCGGACAGTCACGGACACGTTCTGGACCAAATTCTTCAAGCATTCCAACAGAAGTACCGAAGTCTCCTCCGAAGACACCGACGTCTTCTCCCATCAAGAACACATTTTCATCGCGACGCATTTCCTCAGACATAGCAAGGATAATGGTGTCACGGAAGGACATTGTTTTTGTTTCCATTTTATCTCTTTCTCCTTAGTCTGTGTAAATATCTTCAAAGGCTGATTCAAGCGGTGGGAATGGGCTTTCCTCTGCAAATTTAACAGAAGCTTCTACTGCTTCCTTTACTTGCGCTTGGATTTTTTCCAATTCTTCGGCACTTGCAATGTTATTTTCAATAAGGTAATTGCGGAGGTTTTCGATTGGATCTTTTTGTTTCCACAATTCCACTTCTTCACGCGTACGATATTTACCAGGGTCAGATGATGAGTGACCAAGCCAGCGATAAGTTACACTTTCAATCAAGACTGGACCATTGCCACTGCGAACATGGTCTACAGCTTTCTGAAATCCTTCATAGACATCGATGACATTGTTACCGTCTTCGATGAACATTCCAGGAATTCCATAAGCGGCGCTACGTTGATGGATATGTTCTATATTGGTCATTTTCTTGATATCCGCAGAGATACCGTAACCGTTGTTAATGCAATAGAAAATGACTGGCAGGTTCCAGATAGAAGCCATGTTCACTGCTTCGTGGAAAACACCTTCATTGGTCGCACCATCTCCAAAGAAGCAAACAACGATTTTACCGGTATTTTGCATTTGCTGACTGAGGGCTGCACCGACAGCGATCCCCATACCACCACCTACGATACCATTGGCACCAAGGTTCCCAGCATCAAGGTCAGCGATATGCATAGATCCACCTTTCCCTTTACAGGTTCCAGTGTATTTACCAAGGATTTCAGCCATCATTCCGTTGAGGTCAATCCCTTTAGCAATAGCTTGCCCGTGTCCACGGTGGTTTGAGGTAATCAGATCATCTGGATTGAGAGCTAACATAGCCCCCACGTTAGCTGCCTCTTCACCAACAGAAAAGTGCGTCATTCCTGGCACTTTCCCTTTCTTTACTAATTGTGCAATTTTTAAGTCCATGCGACGGATTTCTTCCATCTTACGGAACATTTCTAGCAAAAGATTTTTATCTAAAGTTGACATCTTCTTGCCTTTCTAACTTTCTTCTTACCTTACTATTTTACCGCTTTTGGCAAATACTGTCAAAGTTTTTCTAAAAGAAATTTCACAAAATAAAAAAGAAAACCCCGTGAAAACAAGGGATTTTCTTGTCAAGAATATTTTTTCACAAACTTTTTAGCGTTTGGATTTTGCTAAAGATTCAAATCTCTTCATAATCACAGTTAAACGCCAACGGTAGAGCGCCCCGCTCACAATCAAACTAATAATCAAGCCGATCCAGTAAGAATAAGCTCCAAAATCTGTTAGGGAATCAAATAGCGTAGCCACAGGGATTGCTACGCCCCAATAACCAAGCAAACCAAGGTAAAAAGGAATAACTGTATCCTTATACCCCCGCAAAATTCCCTGAAGCGGCGCCGCAAAGGTATCTGCTAACTGGAAGAAAAGACTATAAGTTAAAAAACGCACTGTCAAATCGATAAATTTTGGGTCGTTACCATAAAGACTGGCCACATTTCCCCTAAAAATGTAAAGGAAGGTTAAGGTGAAGGCCGCAAAAATGAGGGCAGTCCATCTTCCTAGACCAATATAGGTTTTCGCATCATCAAATCGCTTGGCTCCCACTTCATAGGAAACGACAATAGCCATAGCCGATGAGATACTCATAGGAAAGGCGTACATAAGACTTGAAAAGTTCATAGCTGACTGGTGACTAGCTATAATCAAGGACGAAAACTTAGCCATAATCAAGCCAACCACTGAAAAGACAGCCACTTCCGCGAAGACAGTTCCCCCAATAGGCAGACCTAAACGAACTCCTTCCTTAATTTTATCCATATTAAGTGGAATTCGTTTCTCAAGGTGTAAGGCTTTGAGCTTCTCCTGTTTAAATAAAACCAGAACAGAAATCCCAAGCAAGACCCAGTAGGCCAAGGATGTTCCTAAACCAGCACCAGCCCCTCCCAGTTCTGGAACACCAAAGGCACCGTAAATCAAGAGATAGTTAAATCCGCTATTGAGAGGGAGTAACAAAAGCATGAGGTACATGGACAGTTTGGTCAAGCCCAGCGAATCCAGCAAGGAACGAATGACGCTAAAGAGCAACAAGGGGATAATCCCGATAGATAAAAACCAAAGATAGCGAACCGCTACTGCCGCTACTGCTGCTTCTAACCCAATATGATTCAAGATTGTTGGTGCCAAGAAAAGTACCATCCCCAGCAAGACCACAGATAGGCCCAAGGCCAAATAAATAAATTGGTAAAAATCAGACGCAACTTCTTCCTTTTTTCCTCGACCAAGATGGTGACCAATGATAGGCACCAAGGCTGACACAATCCCTGTTAGAAATGTAAAGAAAGGATTCCAGATACTGGTTGCCATAGATACACCAGCCAAGTCCATAGTGTTGTATTGACCTGTCATTGCAGTATCAACAAAAGAGGCAGAATAATTGGCAAATTGGTAAATCAGGATTGGGAAGAAAATTTTTAAAAATAATACCAACTTCTCTCGTAAACACTTTGTCTTATACATACTTCTCTTTCTATTCTGATTTATCTAAACCAAAGAGTTTCAGACCATAGTTTTTCAAACTTAGCGGAGGTTTATTAGATTTTGAAGTAGTATGCCAACACGCACATGTACGACAATAATAGCTTCTAACTAAACCTCCGTTATCATATTGAACCGCATGGTCAGCTTTTTCTTTAGTTTCATATTGAATTTTGGAACGATTAGCTGCAGGACAGTAAATTCCACTATTAGATTTCGCTTGTCTCTCCCTACGTTTTCGAAAATAATTCATATTCTAACTCCTATCAAGCTTGATAGACGATTTGTCCCTTACAGATGGTATATTTAACCTGCCCTTTTAAGGTTTCACCGATGAATGGTGAATTAGCTGCTTTGGAAGCAAAATGGGAGTCCACAAGGCGGTCAGCCTTGGCATCAAAAATAGTGATATCTGCTGGACCATTCTCAGCCAAGTAACCTGCTTTAAAGTTGTAAAGCTTGGCTGGGTTGTATGTCATTTTTTCAAGTAATTCCATCAAGCTCAACTCACCAGCTTCTACCAAATAGGTCAAGCCGAGAGACAGGGATGTTTCTAAGCCAGTCATACCAGATGGCGCTTTGGTAATATCTTCAACATTTTTTTCATCTACATGATGAGGCGCGTGGTCAGTCGCAATAACTGTGATGACACCTGATTTGAGACCTTCGATAACGGCACGACGGTCTGATTCCAAACGAAGCGGTGGATTCATCTTAGCATTGCTACCTTGTGTTAAAAGAAGTGCTTCTGTCTTAGAGAAATGCTGTGGCGCTACTTCTGCTGTGACTTCTGCACCTAACCCCTGAGCAAACTCCACTACTTTAACACTTTCTTCCTTAGACAAATGCTGGATGTGAACATGGGCTTTAGTTGCATAGGCAATCATGACATCACGCGCCATCATAGCGTACTCAGCCACCCCAGTAGCACCGCAGATATGGAAATGTTCTCTAGCAATATTTTCATTAAAGCCAAGAACACCGTTCAAACCTGGATCTTCCTCATGAAGGCTGATAAAGGTATTGAGTTTTTTGGCTTCCTCCATGGCTTCCTTGACAATCTTACTGCTCTCAAGCGGAATACCGTCATCAGAGAAACCAACCGCACCAGCTTCTAAGAGTGCCTTAAAGTCAGTCAAGTTTTTACCATTAAAGTTTTTAGTAATGGTCGCAACTGTCTTGACATTAATCTTCTCTTTGGCAGCTGACTGGAGAACTGCTTGCAAAGTCTCCACGTCTGAAATGGTTGGACTGGTATTAGCCATCATGACGACAGTAGTAAAACCACCTGCAGCGGCTGCTAGGGCACCAGTATGAATGTCTTCTTTATGTGTTTGACCAGGTTCACGGAAATGCACATGAATATCGACCAAACCAGGAGCAACCACAAGACCAGTAGCATCAATCGTTTCTGCTCCTTCTTCCGTGATCTCAGGCGCAATTTTGATAATTTTCCCATCTTGAACTAAGACATCACAAACTTGATCCAAACCAGACTTAGGATCCATTACACGACCATTTTTGATTAGTAGCATCTGCTTTCTCCTTTATTCATAGAAATCAACTTGGGTATCCAACAATTTATCCCCATCATAAACAAACTTGGCTGAAAAGAAGGGTTTATCCTCTAAAAGCCACTCAACAAAGGTGTGGTCACCTTCCCAAGTCGGCTTGCTCAAAACCTCGTCATAGGGAACCCATTCTAGCGTCCCCTCATTGCAGTCAATCAAGTCGCCCTCAAACTCCGTCACCTTAAAAACATAGGTGTACCAGTCTAAATCTGGTGTAAATTCAGGAAAAGTGATGACACCTTTTAGAACTGGCTTGGCTTTGAGCCCTGTTTCTTCAAGGATTTCACGCGCCGCGCATTCCTGGGGCGTCTCTCCTCTCTCTAGCTTACCACCCACACCAATCCATTTCCCTTCATGGACATCATTGGGTTTCTTATTACGATGGAGCATGAGCAGTTCTTTCCCATTATCAATGTAGCAAATCGTCGCTAACTGAGGCATATTTTCTCCTTATCTAAGCCAATCGATTGGCTCTTGTCCTGTCTCTTTTAAGAATGCATTGGCCTTGGAAAAGGGCTTGGAACCCCAAAATCCTCTATAAACCGACAAAGGACTTGGATGGGCTGATTCGATAATCAAGTGATGAGGATTGGTAACTAATGCCTTCTTCTTACGTGCATAAGCTCCCCAGAGTACAAAAACGACTGGTCTATCTAGATGATTGACCACCTGAATCACAGCATCAGTAAAAGGCTCCCAGATTTGACCAGCATGACCATTGGCCTGTCCAGCAGGAACAGTCAAACAAGCATTAAGAAGCAAGACTCCTTGCTCAGCCCAAGCTGTCAAATCATGAGATTTCTTAACTCCGATATCATCTGACAATTCTTTCAAGATATTTTGCAAGGATGGTGGAGCTGGGATAGAGTCAGGTACAGAAAAACTCAAGCCCTGCGCTTGACCTGGTCCGTGGTAGGGGTCTTGCCCTAGAATTACCACCTTAACTTCTTCAAGCAGTGTTGTCAAGAGAGCCTGAAAAACCTTTTCCTTGGGTGGATAAATAATCCCCTGAGAATAGACCTGCTCCATAAACTGATTGATTTTCCCGAAATAACCCTCAGGTAATTGCGCCTTAATCAAAGCATGCCAAGACGAGTGTTCCATAGCCGACTCCTTCATTTTTACTGCCTCTATTATAGCAAAAAGTGGCTATGGAAACCACTTTTTACAGTTTATCTAAAGATTTAATAAATCGACTATATATACGATTTGAATACGTGAATACAGTTTATAAAGACTGGCTATTTTTTATAATTACTTTTTAAATCATTAAGCATTTTACTACCTCTTTCGAAGATTATCTTTTCTGAAATATTTTTAAACATATTAAAATCCATTTCAGAAAAAGGAGTTTCTTTAGAAACTTGCCATATAGTCTTTAAATAATTTTTTTCTAAAAAGTCGTCAAAATTAGAAAAAAATCGAAAATACAATGCATTCTCTTGGTGTAAAATCGCTCTTTTTAAAGGATAATACTCTTTAATATTATTAACTTTTTGTTCGTAGGCATATTTTGCTACATGATCTAGGTATATATCAAAAAAGTCATGAGGAAAATCTCCCATACAGCCATTACGATTCATATTGAGGCTATATTTTCGATTAGTAAGATAATTCGGAAATATATTTCCTATTACTCTAAGATTATCTACTTGTGAATCCCTTCTCCCAATATAATCCCCTTCTTTGACTAATGATGGAGATTTCCAAGTAAAAATTAAATCGCCAGAGAAATTTTTCTTATCAAAAAACTTAAAAAGAGATTGATAAATACTATTTGCTAATTGACAAGTGTCAGATGTAAATTCATAATTAACAGCTTCATTAAAATCAACTTCAGACATTTCAATGTACTCTTCAATAGTAATATTAGCTTTTTTTGTAGTCATTAGCTAATCTCCTTTAAAATGTGATCTTTTCAAGAATATTTTTATCTAAACAATCCAGCAAGTCTTGGTAAGAATAGACTTCGTAAGTCGGCTGGGCTTGTGTGTGATTTTCGAGGTGATGAGGATTATACCAGATAGTGTCAAGCCCCGCATTATTGCCACCTTGAATGTCGGCGGTTAGAGAATCTCCAATCATCAGCGTCTTTTCTTTACTAAATCCAGCAATTTGCTGGCCAATCTTTTCATAAAAGAGAGCATCCGGCTTTTGAGTTTGCAACTGTTCTGAGATAAAGACTTGATTGAAATAAGGTACTAGACCAGATTGAGCCAAACGTCCTGTCTGAATGGCAGTAATGCCATTTGTCGCAGCATACAAGTTATAATCACGCTCAATGAGGCTGTCCAAGAGATCATGAGCGCCCGATAGTGTTTGTCCCTGCTGAGCGAGATAAAATTGGTAACGCTGGGCAAGAAAACTACCGTCTTTTTCCTGTCCAAAATGAGAAAATAAACGAGAAAAGCGCGTGTTAACCAGCTCTTGTTTACTGATTTTCTTCAGCTCCAAGTCTTTCCAGAGAGCCTTGTTCATAGGAACGTAATAATCTTTATAAGCCTGAATATCCGCAACTCCTTCTTCTTTTAGAAGTTGGGTCAAAGCCACATCCTCAGCAGCATCAAAATCAAGAAGAGTGTGGTCGAGGTCGAAGAGTAGAAATTTGTAGAACAATTTGAGGTTTTCCTTTCTGAAAATTCATTAAGAACATTATATCATAAAGCACCTCATACAATTAACTAATTTAATCACTTAAAAAAAATTCGAACACTTTCTATACAACTGACAGCTCAAATCTTTCAGAATAGAACAATACTAACTATCGAGCACCCCATCTTCATAAATATATGTGTAATTCTAGACCTAGAATTCCTATAAACTAAATGCTTTCATACTCTTCCAAGTAATTGATTGCCTTAAATTTTAATTTTTGAAGGTTTCTAAAGCTAGAATAGCCCCATCACAATCAGTTTTGATTGATTCACAATTTAGAAACACTATAGTTTCACTCCTGTTAAAATAAAAAGGAACTGCATAAAGCAATCCCTTTCTGATTTTGAAATCATTTACTTAACATTTTATAGTTGAGATAATCAATAGCTTACCTATAAAAAGAGTTATAGTAAAATTCCTTATTTATTGATTTCAAGCTCCGCTAACTGTGTTTGAATAACTGACAGTTCTGCACCAGCCTGAAGAAGAGCAGCTGCATTATAGGCACCTTCTACAATTGGAACCCTGTTGATGATGATACTTTTATCACTGAAATCAGTCACCATTTTTAAGTTCATTTTAGCAGAACCTAGGTCAAAAAAGGCAAGTAAAGTATCTGCTGGATTTTCGGAAACAACCCTATCTACTTGATCAAAACTCGTTCCAATTCCTCCGCCCTCGGTTCCTCCTACATAAGTAATCGGAACATCTTTAGCTACTTTACTAATTAGTTCAACAACACCTTCTGCAATGTGTTTGGAATGTGAAACGATAACAAGACCAATACTTTCCATCAAACCACCCCAGTTTCTAAAATAGCAGTAAAGAGTAATCCTGATGAGAATGATCCAGGATCAATGTGTCCAAGAAACCACATGCTCCTAAGACAAGAGCTAACAGACTGGCCATCAATAATAGTATTGTTCTTTTTTTCATCATTACTCCTTAACTAGTGTTTAACTGATTAATTAGCCAGTAAATAGTTTATCTTTATTTACACTATCTGTTAAGATATAGTAAAATGAAATAAGAACAGGACAGTCAAATCGATTTCTAACAATGTTTTAGAAGTAGAGGTATACTATTCTAGTTTCAATCTACTATATTTTGCACATTTTCATAAAAAAAAATGAGAACTAGAACTCACATTCTGCTCTCATTTTTCGTTTTCCCGTTCTCCTATCCTGTTTTTAGGAGTTAGAAAATGCTGCTACCTTTACTTACTCTCCTTTAATAAAGCCAATAGTTTTTCAGCTTCTGCCATAATAGTATTGTTGTCCTGGGTGCCAAATAGTAAATTATTTTTTAATCCTGTGAGAGTCTCTTTGGCATTGGACTTGATAATTGGATCCTGGATTTTTCCAAGTAAATCTTCAGCCTCTCTCAGTTTTTCTTCAACCTTTTCAGTCTCGACCTGAGGTTCTTCTGATTCCTCTGGTGATTCTTCTTCTGGTTCCTCTGTTGGTTTTGGAGACTCTGGTTTCTCGCTTTGTGGTTTCTCTTCTCGAGGGGTTTCTTCCTCAGGTTTTTCTGTCTGAGGTTTCTCCTCGCTTGGTTTTTCCGTTTGATTGGTATCAGCTTGACCATTTTTGTTTCTTTGAACATGGTCGCTAG